>OKGA01000012.1_pt1 | contig 149326 bp, 150 predicted proteins | sample 1611451 | NCBI WGS metagenome assembly OKGA01 (sample SAMN04436745, study PRJEB24849) | human gut metagenome | biome: human gut; feature: NICU; material: stool | host: Homo sapiens | place: USA: Saint Louis, MO | collected 2010-12-22
AACAAACAAACAAACAAACAAACAAACAAACAAACAAACAAACAAACAAACAAACGGAGCGTACTATGTTTAAACAAGCACCGCTACCGTTCGTTGGTCAAAAGCGCCAATTCCTGAAATATTTTGTAACTGTATTAAATGACCAGATCCCAGGAGATGGCGAGGGATGGACTATCATTGATACATTTGGCGGGAGCGGTTTACTAAGCCACGTTGCTAAACAACTCAAGCCTAAAGCACGTGTAATTTACAACGATTTTGATGGGTATGCAGAGCGATTAGCTCATATTGATGACATTAATGCACTTCGCGCACAGCTTTACAACACGGTTAACAATGTTACGCGAAAAAAGAAGATATCTCGAGAATTACGCGCAGAATTAATCAGAATTATCCAGGATTTTGATGGTTATAAAGATTTAAATAGTATTGCAAGTTGGCTGCAGTTTAGTGGTAATCAGGCCTCCTCACTTGAGGACTTGTTTAGTCGTGATTTTTGGCATTTGGTGCGTAAAACAGACTATCCTAGTGCCGAAGGATATTTGGATGGTTTAGAGGTTGTTCATGAATCATTTCACACATTATTACCTCAATTTATTAACGACCCGAAGGCGGTGTTCGTATTAGATCCTCCGTATCTATGCACTCGTCAGGATAGTTACAAACAATCCACTTATTTTGATTTAATTGATTTTTTACGATTAGTGCATATTACTCGCGCACCTTACATCTTCTTCAGTTCAACCAAGAGCGAGTTTCCTCGCTTTATTGAATATATGCAAGAGGATAAAGTTGATAACTGGCAAGCATTTGTGGATGCTAAACGTATAGCCATTAATGCATCAGCAAGTCACTTAGGCAACTACGAAGATAATATGGTTTATAAATTCTAAACGAAAGCCCTTTAATGATGTTTTAAAGGGCTTTTAAATTTGTTTCAAAACTTTTTCAAAAAACACTTGCTATCTTATATTGTACAATATAAGATAGCCCCGTAAGCAAGAGGGACGCCGCACCAAGCTTACAATCAGATTAACAGCGGTAGGAGATACAAAATGGCTAAATACACAATTAAACACATCTGCGGACACACTCAAGTCCATCAAATCTACGGTACTAATTCACACGGCGAACGTGATCGCAAACAGGCATGGTTAGCGACCTGTCTATGTGAAGACTGTTATAAAGCACAGCAACAAGCAGAGCGTGACGCCAAAAACGCTGAAAGCGCAAAAGCTAACGCCGAAGCTCACTTGCCAATCCTCACCGGCACACCTAAACAAATCGCATGGGCTGAGACTATCCGTGCAGAAAAAATTAAAAAATTAGACGAAATCTTGTCAAGAATTGATTTGTTAAAAGCCAAACGCATATTAACCGAAATTGAATTAGAACAAGACAAGAAACTTCAAGCATTCGCCACCGCTTACAAAAATGAGGACAGTGCGGCAAGATGGATTAATTTAAGAGACCACAGTGTCGAATCCCTTTTAAACGAGTGTATTAAATAATAATGCCACGCCCCAGGCTAACGGGGCAGGAGGATAAAATGAAAAAATCAGCAAGAACACCGAGCTTTGGTTTACACAACTCAACGGATAAATGGGTATTAATCGTTGATGACTATTTTGGCTACTTTGATAGCCAGGAAGAACGTGATTTTTATCACAAAAAAGCAAGCGACCAGTTTGTGTTATATCACGGTTGCTTAAATGAATTAGAGCCAAATGAGTCGGTTAAATACAATATTGACGGTGAGCCATCAGAAGATATCGCAACCTACCAGCCAATCGACATTATCAACTACATTAAAACAAAACAAAAACGTACCAAGATGCGCTTAGACCGCAAGCGGGGAGACAAATTAGCACGTAATAATCTGCCGGTAAGATTTACATATTACAAGCGTCGAGATGTTGGTTTGTTTGATTTTGACAACCTAGACTTACGGCCACCGTATGAGATTTGGCGGTCAACGGTACACGGCGTAGATTTTGACAAATACAATTATAATGAGGACTAAAATGGCAGAAAAATACATCTACCACGTCACGACAACAACCGGACACGTGCGCAAAAGCCCACGCTCGGAAATCTCCGCAGATACGACCACACTTTTAAGATCGTGGGTCGAGGATATGATTAAGGGGGAGTTGCGTGGCATCATGGATACGCACTACTCTTGCCGGTGTGAGCAACACAGCGGCAAGATGATTGAGTTTGTCATCAGTCGATTAAGCGACGACTTTAAGCAAACAGACCTGGTGCGCTTCGTTGTATGCAATCATTCGCGCCGGAAAAAAGTGGCGTGGGCTTGGGTTGGCGGTGTGGGTGATGCCCCCGAGGTGCCATTTTGTGCAGTACAGCTATTAACTGATAACGTCATCCCCGAGGACTTTGGTTATATCCCTGTTTTTGCTGACTTTGAGCGCTGCATAGCGTGGACTTGGTTGGAGATGATACAAGACAAAAAGGAGGTGCAATGAGCTACAAAAAGTTGCCAGAGAGCACTAAAAATATAATCAGTAAAAATTCTAACGATTACAACAAGACTAACTATAAACAGGTCAAATTTACAGTACGACCTGAGATAGCCGATAAATTTGAGGCATTATGCAAAGAGGCAGGGGTTTCTAAGGCCGAGATGTTTAGACGGTTTGTAAGCAGTCATTTGTAGTCTGTGTTAGATTAAAATATATAATCAAACGGTTGAGTATAAACTCAGCCGTTTTTTATTTATTGCGTTTTTATTTGCATAATAAAAAATTAATTGCTATGCAAATAAAAATGCAAATCTATGCAAATAAATTTGCGCGCTTACAATTGCACGCCGAGTAGAAAAATGATCAGTAGCAATAGAATAATGCTGAGATCGCGGTATTTGGTTTCCAGTCGGTGGCGCAAATACAGGGAAATCATCAGAAACAGCCCGCCAAGGGAAAGGAAAATCAGTAAGTATTTCAGATAGCCTTGGAAGGTAATGTGTCCTTCTAAGAAAGCGTAGGAAAAAAATGACATAACTCCTCCGAAAAATGAGGGCGGAAAAATAACATAATTTACGCAATTTCGCATTAATCAATTGGTCGTTGTCATTTATAATGGCGGGCATTTTGTAAAGGGAGGGGAATTATGTCATTGCAGCAGGAAAGCCGCAGTTATTGGTTGTTAGTACAAGGCTCTAACATTGTTTGGCAAGCCGGTCTACCTTTTGGAATTGCGGCCGAGTTGGGCGTGCAGGCATGCCAGAAAATGCGTGTTGGCACATGGCACGGTGCGCCGCTGTGGTTGGCCGTGGGCGCAGAAAGTGAGCGGGAATTTGTCTCCTTGCGTAGTTTATTACCGCTGAATGACGAGGATTACTATGCCCTGACCCGTGGCGTGGAGATCCATCATTTTCTACAAACCCATCGTTTTTGTGGTAAATGTGGTGGCGCTAGCCGATTGGTAGAGGATGAGCTGGCGGTGCAATGTAGCGCTTGCGGTTATCGTGCCTATCCGGTGATTTGTCCATCAATTATTGTGGCGGTACGTCGCGATGGGGAGATTTTATTAGCCAATCATCGCCGCCATTACAATCCGAATGGCGGTGGAATGTACACGACCTTAGCGGGCTTCGTTGAAGTGGGGGAAACCTTTGAACAGGCAGTTGCTAGGGAAGTCTTTGAAGAAACCGGTATTCGGGTGAAAAATTTGCGGTATTTCGGAAGTCAGCCTTGGCCATTCCCGAATTCTCAAATGGTCGGTTTTTTAGCTGAATATGACAGTGGAGAGATTCGTCTTCAGGAATCAGAAATTGCTGATGCTCGTTGGTTTGCCTTGGATGCCCCCTTGCCAGAATTACCACCAACGGGTACTATCGCGCTCGAATTAATTAAGGCTACTATTGAGTTGTATGCCAAAGAAAAGGAAAAACAATGTCAGAATTAAAAAATGATCGCTATCTCAGAGCTTTATTACGTCAACCTGTGGATATGACTCCGGTTTGGATGATGCGTCAGGCTGGGCGTTATTTGCCGGAATATAAGGCAACCCGTGCACAGGCTGGTGATTTTATGTCTTTGTGCCGTAATGCCGAGTTAGCTTGCGAAGTGACTTTGCAACCGTTGCGCCGTTATGCGTTGGATGCGGCCATTTTGTTTTCCGATATTTTAACGATTCCCGATGCAATGGGCTTGGGATTAAGTTTTGGAGCCGGTGAGGGACCTAAATTTGCCCGTCCGATTGATTCGGCAAGTGCTGTAGCTAATTTACCGATTCCGGATCCTGAGCAGGAATTGCAATATGTGATGAATGCAGTGCGCACTATTCGTCGTGAATTAAAAGGTGAAGTGCCGTTGATTGGTTTCTCCGGTAGTCCTTGGACGTTGGCCACTTATATGGTGGAAGGTGGTTCGAGTAAAGCCTATACCAAAATCAAAAAAATGATGTATGCCGAGCCGGCCGTATTACATGCCTTATTGGATAAAATGGCTGAAGCGGTAACCCTTTACTTAAACGGTCAAATTAAAGCCGGTGCACAGGCTGTAATGATTTTTGATACTTGGGGTGGTGTGTTAGGCCATCGTGAATATCTAGAGTTCTCTTTGCAATATATGCATAAAATTGTCGATGGATTGATTCGTGAACACGATGGCCGTCGTGTGCCGGTCACTTTATTCACTAAAGGTGGTGGTTTATGGTTGGAGGCGATTGCCGAGACCGGTTGCGATGCAGTAGGTGTTGATTGGACGGTGAATTTAGCCGATGCCCGTGCCCGTGTGGGGCATAAAGTGGCATTACAGGGCAATATGGATCCAAGTGTGCTATATGCGCCGGCTGCACGTATCGAAAGCGAAGTTAAAACAATTTTGGCGGATTTCGGCGCAGGTTCGGGACATGTCTTTAATTTAGGTCATGGTATTCATCAGGATGTACCGGAAAGCGCACCGAAGATTTTTGTCGATAGCGTGCATGCACTTTCTCAGGCTTATCACAAATAAAAGGGGCCATTATGCGCAATCCGATTCATAAGCGTTTAGAAAACTTGGCTGCTTGGCAGCACTTAACTTTTATGGCTTGTTTATGTGAGCGAATGGCGCCGAATTTTGCGCTATTTTGCCAAATGACCGAACAACCTCAGGCGGCCAAGGTATTTAACAATGTACTCGGTTTAGTTTGGGAATCCTTAACCGTAAAGGGCGCCAAGATCAACTTTGAGAATCAGTTGGAAAAATTGGAAGGAATTATTCCGGATGTGAATCAATATGATTTCTTTGGCGTAGTTCCTGCATTGGATGCTTGTGAAGCGCTTGGTGAATTATTACATGCAGTTATTGCCGGTGAATATCTAGAAAAATCGGTGCGGGTAAGTCAGATTTCCTTAACAACGGTTGTGAGTTTGTTGGAAACGGAAAATGATCGCGAATTCTCTCCGGATGAACTAAAGGATAATGAGTTGATCGAAAGTGAATTAGATTTGCAATGGCAGATTTATCGACTCTTGAAGGACTGCGAAGAACGCGATATCGCCTTGATTAACGAGCTACGGAACGAGCTCCGCGCTGAAGGGATTTCCAACATCGGTATAAAAAATAATCAATAGCGTGAGATTTATCACAATTTTATGAAATCTTCCTTTCCATAAGCGGAAAGTTCGATTATCCTTTGCCGAGCTGTGGTTGTCCCGCAACCCGCTTCATATTAAACATTATTAGATTCAATTAACAGAAGGTACAAATCTTATGAACAAAACAGATTTAATCGATGCAATTGCAAGTGCAGCAGAATTAAATAAAAAGCAAGCTAAAGCAGCTTTAGAAGCAACTTTAGATGCGATTACTGCAAGCCTTAAAAAAGGTGAGCCAGTACAATTAATCGGTTTTGGTACATTCAAAGTAAACCAACGCGCAGCGCGCACTGGTCGTAACCCACAAACCGGTGCAGAAATCAAAATCGCAGCGTCTAAAGTGCCTGCATTCGTTTCCGGTAAAGCATTAAAAGATGCAATCAAATAATTAATTTGAGATGCTAAAACCCCGCCAAAATGGTGGGGTTTTTTGTTGTTACGAATAAGCATAGAATTTATCAATCCAATGCTTATTTTATTGAGCTAAAAGGGGCGGGCCGGAGTTTCTCTACGTGTTGTAGAGGCTATAGCGCGATATCGGCATCTGGAAAATTGCCAGTGAAAAATATTTATTGTTTTCGAGAGCAGTTATGAGGGCAGACGGAAAAATCGTTTTTTGAATATAGATCAAACGATTGATGAAATTTGCCAAATAAAGTCTGGTCAAGGTAGGGAAATTGAGCTAGTATTTCAGCAAAAGATTTCCTGGGGTGTTCGTGAAAGGGTTATGTCCCTGAGCCGATACTTAAAATCTTATAAATCGGTTTCCTGTCATTGGTGTGTAGGCTTTACCTCTGTTTACAGGGGCTTAAAGAAACCTAAAAATGACCTTATCGATTTCCTTGAACCGTCGGGTTCAAGGACTACCACCCATAGCGGCACTCCGGGACCCTTCCTTGTCTTCCAATGAAAAATTCCAATCAAGTCCTTCGCAATCAACTTCGTCAGCAAATGCGTAAAATGCGGGCAAATTTAACTCCATTGCAACAGCAACAGGCGGAAGATTCTATTACTCAGCAGGCTTTATCATTAATCAGCCAGCGAAATGCGCAGCATATTGCTCTATACTTTTCCTTTGATGGTGAAATTTCTACACAAAAACTGATCAAAACCCTGTGGGCGCAGGGCAAGCAGGTCTACTTGCCGGTGCTACATCCTTTCAATTCAAATCATCTACTTTTTTTACGTTATTTGCCCGATAGCCCGATGCAAAAAAATAAATTTGGTATTTGGGAACCGAAACTCAATGTGCAACAGGTCTTGCCGCTGCAGAAGCTAGATATTCTTTTTACCCCCCTAGTGGCTTTTGATAAACAGGGGAATCGACTTGGTATGGGCGGTGGTTTTTACGATCGCACATTGCAAGATTGGCCACATTCATCCTTTATTCCCGTGGGATTGGCACATCAATGCCAGCAGGTCGAACAATTGCCAACGGAAGTTTGGGATGTGCCACTATATCAAATCTTAGTTGCTTAAACCTATCAAGAAATAATATTTGATAGAAGAAATCAAAAATAGTCTATTTTTTCTCTTGAAATACTAAAAATTGCTCTTATTTACTACCCCGTGAAGGGAATATTCCCAATGATTTAAATGAAGAGAAGGTGAATGTATGAATATTGAAAAATTTACGACTAAATTCCAACAAGCATTAAGCGAAGCCCAATCTCTAGCACTTGGCAAAGATAACCAGTTTATTGAACCGGTGCATTTATTGAGTGCCTTGTTAAATCAGCAAGATGGCTCCATTGGCCCGATTTTAACCGCCAGTGGTGTCAATGTGGCTTTATTACGTAATGAGCTAAATGCTGAGTTGAATAAATTACCACAGGTTTCCGGTAATGGCGGTGATGTACAAATCTCTCGTCAATTACTTAACTTATTGAATTTATGCGATAAATTAGCGCAACAAAAACAAGATAAATTTATTTCCAGTGAATTGTTCTTATTAGCAGCTCTTGAAGAACGGGGCGCATTAAATGACATTTTGAAAAAATGTGGTGCGAAAAAAGAACAAATTTTACAAGCGATTCAACATATTCGCGGAGGACAAAGCGTGAACGATCAAAATGCAGAAGAAAGCAGACAAGCTCTTGAAAAATATACGATTGATTTAACAGCTCGTGCTGAAAGCGGCAAACTCGACCCGGTTATTGGTCGTGATGAAGAAATTCGTCGAGCCATTCAAGTATTGCAACGCCGTACTAAAAACAACCCTGTGCTAATTGGTGAGCCCGGTGTAGGTAAAACCGCCATCGTGGAAGGTTTGGCACAACGTATTGTCAATGGTGAAGTACCGGAAGGCTTAAAAAATAAACGTGTGCTTTCCTTGGATATGGGCGCATTGATTGCCGGTGCGAAATACCGTGGTGAATTCGAAGAGCGTTTAAAAGCCGTTTTAAATGAGCTTGCTAAAGAAGAAGGTCGCGTAATTCTGTTTATCGATGAAATTCATACCATGGTTGGTGCCGGTAAAACTGACGGTGCAATGGATGCGGGTAACTTATTAAAACCAAGTTTAGCGCGCGGTGAATTGCATTGTGTAGGTGCAACAACACTAGACGAATATCGTCAATATATCGAGAAAGATGCGGCACTTGAGCGTCGTTTCCAAAAAGTCTTTGTGGACGAGCCAAGCGTGGAAGATACCATTGCGATCTTACGTGGTTTGAAAGAGCGTTATGAGATCCATCACCATGTAGATATTACTGACCCAGCAATCGTGGCAGCGGCAACACTTTCACATCGTTATATTTCTGATCGTCAATTGCCGGATAAAGCCATCGACTTAATCGATGAAGCGGCTTCGAGCATCCGTATGGAAATTGACTCTAAACCAGAGCCGCTTGATCGTCTTGAACGCCGTATTATCCAATTAAAATTGGAACAACAGGCATTACAAAAAGAAGAAGACGAAGCAAGCCGTAAACGTTTAGAAATGTTAGAAAAAGAACTTTCTGACAAAGAACGTGAATATGCTGAACTTGAAGAAGTCTGGAAGTCAGAAAAAGCGGCGCTTTCCGGTTCTCAACACATCAAACAAGCGTTAGATGCAGCGAAAACTGAAATGGAACAAGCGCGTCGTGCTGGCGATTTAAGCAAAATGTCTGAGCTTCAATACGGCCGTATTCCAGAATTGGAAAAACAACTTGCTGCCGCTGAAACCGGCGAAGGCAAAGAAATGAGCCTATTGCGTTATCGTGTGACTGACGAAGAAATTGCGGAAGTGCTTTCTAAAGCAACGGGCATTCCAGTTTCTAAAATGATGGAAGGCGAGAAAGAAAAACTCTTACGCATGGAAGAAGAATTGCACAAACGTGTGATTGGTCAAGAAGAAGCAGTCGATGCCGTAGCAAACGCGATTCGTCGTAGCCGTGCAGGGCTTTCCGATCCTAACCGCCCAATTGGTTCTTTCTTATTCTTAGGGCCGACCGGTGTAGGTAAAACTGAGCTTTGCAAAACCTTGGCTAAATTCCTCTTTGACAGCGAAGATGCGATGGTGCGTATTGATATGTCAGAGTTTATGGAAAAACACAGCGTATCCCGTTTAGTGGGTGCGCCTCCAGGCTATGTTGGCTATGAAGAAGGTGGTTACTTAACTGAAGCTGTACGTCGTCGTCCATATTCTGTAATTTTGTTAGATGAAGTGGAAAAAGCCCATGCGGATGTATTCAACATCTTATTACAAGTATTGGATGATGGTCGTTTAACCGATGGCCAAGGTCGTACCGTGGACTTTCGTAATACCGTGGTGATTATGACCTCTAACTTGGGTTCTGATTTAATCCAAGGTAGCAAAGACGAAAGCTATGGTGAAATGAAAGCCTTAGTGATGTCAGTGGTGAGTCAACATTTCCGTCCGGAATTTATCAACCGTATTGATGAGACTGTGGTATTCCATCCGCTTGGTAAAGACAATATCCGTGCGATTGCCAGCATCCAATTAGAACGTCTAGCAAAACGTATGGAAACTCGTGGTTACGAATTAGTGTTTACCGAAGCGTTATTAGATTTCATTGGTGAAGTGGGTTACGACCCAATTTATGGGGCGCGTCCATTAAAACGAGCAATCCAACAAGAGATCGAAAACAGCTTGGCACAACAAATTTTATCCGGTCAATTATTGCCGGGCAAAGTCGTGACCGTTGATTATGCTGATGGTAAAGTCCAAGCCAAACAATAATAGGGAAGAAAAAATGCGGCCAACTGCCGCATTTTTTATGTTTTGAAAACAGATCTAATAAAATCAATGGGTTAGATGATGTTTTTGGAAAAACTCGAAAAACCTAGGGGGCGTTTAGGTTTTTTGCACGACTTGATCGCGCTGTTCTGATAGAATGGCGCGATTTTTCTCCAAGGGAACAGCATATTTATGAAATTTATTGATGAAGCATTAATCCGCGTGGAAGCGGGCGATGGCGGTAACGGCTGTTGCAGCTTCCGACGCGAAAAATTTATTCCGAAGGGTGGCCCTGATGGTGGCGATGGTGGCGATGGCGGTGATGTGTATTTAATGGCCGATGAAAACCTGAATACCTTAATTGACTATCGTTTTAACAAACGTTTTGCTGCCGAACGAGGCGAAAATGGCCATAGTTCCGACTGTACCGGCCGCCGCGGTAAAGATATTACCCTATTAGTACCGGTTGGTACTCGTGCGGTGGATAACGACACTAAAGAAGTATTGGGCGATCTTACCAAGCATGGCGCAAAAATGTTGGTGGCTAAAGGCGGTTACCATGGTTTAGGTAACACCCGTTTCAAATCCTCGGTAAACCGCGCACCGCGCCAAAAAACCATGGGGACACCGGGAGAAAAACGCGATCTATTGTTGGAATTGATGTTGCTTGCGGATGTGGGCATGCTTGGCTTGCCAAATGCCGGTAAGTCAACCTTTATTCGCGCAGTATCTGCCGCGAAACCAAAGGTAGCAGACTATCCGTTTACCACCTTGGTACCAAGCTTAGGCGTGGTGAAAGTCGATGATGCGCATAGTTTCGTAGTGGCTGATATTCCGGGCTTGATCGAAGGTGCAGCAGATGGTGCCGGCTTAGGCACACGCTTCTTAAAACATTTAGAACGCTGTCGCGTGTTAATCCATTTGGTGGATATTCAGCCAATCGATGAAAGTGATCCGGCGGATAATATTGCTATTATTGAATCGGAGTTATTCCAATACAGCGAAAAATTAGCCGATAAACCACAATGGCTGGTTTTCAATAAAATCGATACCATGAGCGATGAAGAAGCGGCTGAACGTGCGCAGGACATCGCTGAGCGGGTGGGTTGGCAGGATGGCTATCATTTGATTTCCGCTGCAACCGGCAAAAATGTGCGTGAATTATGTCGTGAAGTGATGGACTTTATCGAAGCTAATCCGCGTGAAGAAGCACAAGAAGAAACCGTGGATGAAGTGAAATTCAAATGGGAAGACTATCATCAAGAACAATTGGCCGAGCATCAATTTGATGATGACGAGGATTGGGATGATGATTGGTCGGAAGAAGATGAAGAAGGCGTAGAGATTATTTATCAGAAATAACTTTTGTCCATGTAAAAGGCGCACCTAAGAGTGCGCCTTTTTGTTATCCAATGCCCCTTCAGTTTTTTGAGTTTTCTCTAAAAATGGTTGTAAGTTATTGATTTTATTAGAGGTGTTGTAAAAACATCGTATAGCCGTAGGGTTAACGGCGTTGCCATTTTTTTTCGATATAACTGCAAGTCGGATGCAGCTCAAGCCCTTGTTGTTCGATAAAGGTCATTAGCGCCTGATAAAGTTTATCGGCGATGCCCTGACCACGCAGTGAAGTGTCTACAAAGGTATGGTTGGCATTAATACGCTGCGGAGTTTCATAAAAATAACTGAGGCGGGCAATTTTAGAGCCATGGGTATCAAGCAGGAAAAATTCGCCTTGTTGACCGTCATCTTGGTGTTGCAAATTCATTTTACACTCCATTCATCACTGATATTGGGATCCATCGCGAAATCTGCGGTATCGCTAGGAATCGCTTTTTCTTCTGCAGCCCATTCACCTAAATCAATCAGCTGACAGCGCTTACTGCAAAATGGGCGATAGGGATTTTCAGCCGTCCAACGCACCTTTTTCTTACAGGTGGGACAAGGCACTTCAAAAATATCATCAGTCATTGTTTTTTCCTGCCAAAGTTAAATAGAAACGGTGCAATTCTAGCACTTTTTGTTGCAAATGAATAAAATTGTCCGCTAATTCGCGATCGTTATTGATGATGTCATCGGCCCATTGCAGACGTTCCTTTTGCGATACCTGGCTCTGCATGATCCGTTGGATTTGTTCAAGCGAATTATTATCGCGTTGGGCTGCACGGGTGAGTTGGGTTTGTGGGCTGACATCAATAACCAACACTCGATCGCATAGGTTAGTCAGTTTATTTTCAATCAATAACGGCACGACTAATAGCGTATAGGGCGCTTGTTGGGCGGATAATTGATTGAGCATTTCCGTTCGAATAGCCGGATGCAGAAGCTGATTGAGCCAGTTTTTCTCAGTTTCATCTTGAAAGACTCGTTGGCGCAGCTGTGCCCGGTCCAGTTCTCCTGTGTGCGTTAAGATTTCTGTACCAAAATGTTCGGCAATTTGAGCCAATAAGGGAGAGCCTTTTTCCACAACCTGGCGGGCGACTACATCCGCATCGATGATTGGAACTCCAAGCTCGCCGAATAAATTGGCAATGGTACTTTTACCGCTACCAATGCCTCCAGTGAGGCCGATCACATAAGTCGTTTTTTTTACATTCAAGGGATGTTTGCCTTTGTCTTATTTTTCAATAGGCGGTATTAGGCCATAAATGGCTTTTTTTTACAAATTAGTGTACCAAGTGAGCAGCATCGCACCACATAAGAAAGGGCCAAAAGGCAGGTAATGCTGACGGCTAAGCAGTAATGTAAGAATGCCGGAAAGACAGGCAATAAGCAGAAAATAGGGGAGTGCCGAGAGTGGTAAATAGGCGCCTAGGGCTAATGCCAGCCAATAATCGCCACGACCTAAGGCTTCTTGGTGGTAATAGTATTTGGCGAATTGGTAAATACAGTAAAACAATGCAAAGAAAATCAGGGCATGGTATAGGCTTTGGGATAATGAAAGCCGTGAAAATTGCCATTCGGCTCCCAATAACCCAAGACATAAAAGCCCCAGACAAGCATTGGGCGAAATCAATTGATATTGCCAATCCAGGAGCGAAATTGCCCATAAGAAATTGAATACAAGTAATAGCCATGCAGCAAAAAGCGGATCATCGGCGTATTGATAGAGTAGACCAGCCAATAGACCGTCCAACAGGCAATATCTCAATAAATGAGGGTTAACTTTTGTTGTAAGCAGGGGATAGCTTTGTGGCGGAGATATGGGAAAAAGAGCATGAAAATTGTGCCAAATATCCTTGCTTAAACGTGGTATAAAACCGTCGATGTAGCACCATAAAATCACACCAAGTAGACTGCCGTAAAAAAAGTATGCGAAGGTGATCATTGGATTATCGATCCCATATTAAAAATTGGTAAATACATACCGAGCATAATCATCCCGATAAGCCCACCAATAATCAGCATTAAACAGGGTTCAAGCATCTGTGAGAGTAGATCAATTTGGTGATCCAGTTTGTGTTGGTGGTCTTGCGCAATATTTTGCAGCATCTCTGCTAAATGCCCGCTTTGTTCACCAATTGCCAACATTTGTTGTGCTTCCATTGGAAATAATAGACTGCTGACACTGGCGGAGAACAGATAGCCCTGTTCTACCCATTGCAAAAGATTGCGTACTTCCTGCTGTAAAACCGGATCACCTTGTTGTAACGGATTTTTTTGCCAACTTTTAGGAATTTCTAGAAAGCTGTTTAAGGCGGCATTTAAAGGGACTCCCGATTGCAACATGAGAGCGAGACTATGGGAAAATTTGACTAATCGGGAAAGCGCAATAATTTTGCCGAAAATAGGTGCTTGCCCAATAAGCTGAGCTTTATACTGATTGAGCGTTAAAGAGTGGTGTAATGCCTGTCGCCAGATAATTGCGATGAGTAAAGGGAAGATTAATAGAGGGATAGGGTATTGCCGGATAAATTCCGATAGTGCTAATAGAAATGCGGTTAATGCTGGCAACTCGTTACCGTTTGTACCGTACATCGCAGCAAATTGTGGTACCACAAAAATCAATAAAATCACTGTGAGCACCACGGAAATACCCAAAACCATCAGAGGATAGAGCATAATTTTTTGTAGTTTATGCTGGAGTAGCAAAGCGCGTTTACGATGCTCCGCAAGGTGCAGGCAGACATTCGCTAATTGACCACTCAACTCACCTGCTTGTAATAATTGGAGCTCTTGGCGATCAAGGTATTTACCTTGAGCTTCAATTGCTTGCGAAAAGGAAAAGCCGCTTTCTAAATGGCCGATGAGTGATTGTAGCCACCGGTAAAGTGCCGGTTGACTACAATTATCTCGGGCGATATGCAGGGCATGCTTTAATTCGATAGAGGATTGTAGGAGCATCGCCAACTGGCTTAATAGTGCACAGATTTCATTATTTTGGGGTTTATTGGAAAGACGCCAGTCCTGTTGTAGGCGAATACGGTAGAAACCTTTGTCCATTAAGCGCTGGCGGGCAATTACTTTATTGAGGGCGATGATATTACCTTGCTGCACTTGTCCTAAGGTATTATGGGCACGGTAATAAAAAATCTTTTCTTTCATTATGCTGCAGCTCCCAGAATACGTTCGATTTCCGCTAGGTCGGTAATGCCTTCATCTAATTTTTGTTGTGCGCTTTGGCGTAAATCTTGGAAATCTGTATGAAATTGCCGCCCATCATAATGTAAGAATTGATAAATTCCGACTCTTCCTTTATAGCCATGCTGACAGGCACAAGTTGTTGCCAGCTGTTTATGGCATTCTTGGCAAAGCCGTCGCACTAAACGCTGTGCAATGACTAACAACAGACTATTTTCGATTTCATGCTCTGCGATACCTAATTGTTGCAGACGGGAAATTGCTGAACGGGCATCGTTGGTATGTAATGTTGAAAGTACTAAATGCCCGGTTTGGGCTGCGCGTAATGCCATGGCTGCGCTTTCTTCGTCACGGATTTCTCCAAGCATAATAATGTCCGGATCCTGACGTAAAAAGGTTCGTAATAGGCGGGAAAAATCCAGCCCAATCTGTGGATTGATTTGGCTTTGAATAATGCCGTCTAGTTCTATTTCGATGGGATCTTCCGCCGTCATAATATGTTTATCCGGGGTATTTAACCATTGTAGTGCGGTGTAGAGGGTAATACTTTTGCCGCTACCGGTGGGGCCGGTGACGAGAATTAATCCCTGCGGTTGGGAAAGGGCATGACGCAATTGTTTTTGTTGTGATTGTGTCATTCCCAATTCGGCAAATTGAAGCTGAACGGGTTTATTTTGTTGTACCCGCAATACTGCCTTTTCTCCCAGATTTGTGGGTAGCGTAGACAGTCGAAAATCTAAAATATCGGCAAAGGTTGTTTTAAATTGAAAACGCCCATCTTGTGGTAGGCGGGTTTCACTAATGTTGAGTTTAGCCAATAGCTTTAAGCGAGAAATGACCCGAGGTGCGAGGCTTTTGGCAATGACGGGCTCGCTGTGCAGTACGCCATCAATGCGCAGACGAACTTGTAGTCCTTGGGGTTGAGGTTCTAAGTGAATATCCGAAGCATTTCGGGTAAGCGCACGCTCAAACAGTTGATTCAATAACACAATAACCGGTTCATCTTCATCGATTTGCGGTTCGCTAACGGTTTCTGCCTGATAAAAATTTTCCGTTTCAATAGTCTGTTTATTTTGCGGTATTAGTGATTGTAATAGGCGCTTAAGTTGGGCGCTATCAAGCAGAACCGGCTCGATTAATTTACCGCTGAGAAAACCAAAGGTTTCACAAGCGGCCAAATTATTCAGCGAATCTAATCCTAACCATAGGCGCTGTTGATCCTCTTTGAGCGGTAATGCCAAATAGCGTAGCAATAAATGTTGCTGTTGCCGATTATGTTGTTGCAGTTCCGGCGCAATTTCAAAAACTGCGCCGTTTTGGGCGGTGGCTAACATTATTTACCCTTAGCGGAGCAGAAACCGGCAGGGAATAATTGAGTATTATTGGCATCACAGGTAGTTGTCCAAGTTACGCCGGTACTGCTGTCGCCACTTGCCTGCATAGTAAATTGCACCCCATCCAAGCTATTGTTACCGTTTACCGTAATAGCACCGCTTTTTACACTGATACTTTTTACATAGCCTTTTGCGGAGGTGAGATTGTTACTAATACCATTTTTGCCGCCATCGCAATCGGCAGTTTTACCGGTGCTATACACGCAGAGCTCAATATCGCCTTTATAGGGAGCGGCAGCCTGTAATAATTCAGAAACAGCTGCTTTTTTAGTGTAATTTTGGTAGGACGGAATCGCAATTGTGGCGAGAATGGCAATAATCGCAATAACGATCATTAATTCAATTAAAGTAAAGCCTTTGTGGCGAGCGGTAAAGAGACTCGGTTTCATAAATTTTCCTTATGTTAGAATAGTGCCGAAATGGCGGCATCATTGTGGCTAAATAAGTGAATTCACATAGAAAAGCCTCGTTAGCTTGCGATTTCTGCCGCAAAAAAATGATTTAAGGAGATAAAAATTGAGCGATAAGATCGAAAACGGTTGGTTGGTCAATGCCCGCCGTATCCTTTCCCCGCATTTTGATGCCCGTCCTGATAGCGATGATATTTCGCTATTGGTGATCCACTACATCAGCTTACCGCCGGAACAGTTTGGCGGAGGTTATATTGATGATTTTTTTCAAGGAAAACTGGATGCGCAGGCACATCCTTATTTTGCTGAAATTGCTGATGTGCGTGTATCCGCCCATTGCTTGATCGAACGTAATGGGCGAGTGACACAATATGTTAATTTTAACGATAGAGCCTGGCATGCCGGTGTTTCTGCTTTTCAGGGGCGAGAAAAATGTAATGACTTTGCTATTGGTATCGAGTTAGAGGGTTCTAATGAACAACCTTTTACTGTTGCGCAGTATTTGGCTTTGATTGCCCTGAGTAAGGAGATTATGCACTGCTATCCGAAAATAACCCCTGAACGAATTGTTGGGCATTGTGATATAGCACCGACCAGAAAGGTCGATCCCGGTCGTTTTTTTGCCTGGAATTATTATCGTCGCCAACTTGCTTAAAAAATGTTCAGTTCAAAAGGGCCTTTTTATACACAATGGAAATGATCAAGGGAAAGTTTCTAGTTTATTGATTTATAAGTTAATTTTTATTTTTTGAAAATACTCATGAAGGCTTCTCAAAAGTTATGCATTTCTCCTTTTAAGGCTAGCCACAATTTTATCCACAGAAATGTTGCATAACTCACAGACGTTTAAAAAAGCGCCAAAAAATAATAAAAAACTGCAATTAAAAGAGGATGTAACGATGCTTTACGTTCCTCTAAAAAGAAATTTACAAGAAGAAATGGAAAGTCTTTGTGGATAATCTTAAGGTTTCCTAAGATTGCGCTATCGGTAATGTTTGCTTGTCAATAAAAAGTTATGAGGAATTTAGTCACAGCTTTATCCACAAGGCTTTTATTGATAAAAATGCGATTTTATGAAACAATCGCGCCTAATTTTTTCTTGATTTTAAGGTAAAACGATAGTGATCGATTTTGATGGCTACCGTCCTAATGTGGGCATCGTCATTTGCAATCGCAAGGGGCAGGTGCTATGGGCTAAACGCTGCGGGCAAAATTCTTGGCAATTTCCCCAAGGCGGCATTAATGATAACGAAACGCCCGAACAGGCAATGTATCGTGAATTGTTTGAGGAAGTCGGATTGTCACCCAATGAGGTGAAAATACTGTACGCATCCAAACATTGGTTGCGCTATAAATTGCCTAAACGCTTATTGCGTTATGATAGTAAACCGATGTGCATCGGCCAGAAGCAACGTTGGTTTTTGCTACAATTCATCGGTGACGAAAAGAATATCAATATGAATACCACGAAATCGCCGGAGTTTGACGGTTGGCGCTGGGTGAGTTTTTGGTATCCGGTTCGTCAGGTGGTTTCCTTTAAAAGGGAAGTTTACCGTAAGGCGATGAAGGAATTTTCGCAGGTATTATTTAGTGAACGTCCGCAGTTGGATGGTCCCAACCTTGAGTCGAAAAGACCGAATACCTTCGTACGCAAAAATCAATCTCCCAAATCCTTTAAACGTCCATTAAAATCCCGGGGGCAGTAATGCTCACATTCTTACTCATTTGTTTAGTTCTTGGTGCATTGGTCGGCTTTTTAGCCGGCCTTTTTGGCATTGGTGGCGGGCTAATTATTGTGCCTTCCTTGGTGTATTTATTACCGATGATGGGGATTCCCGAGCCGCTATTGATGTCAACGGCTTTAGGTACCTCCTTCGCGACCATAGTGATCACCGGTTTTGCTTCGGCACAACGGCATCATAAATTAGGTAATGTTGTGTGGCCTGCTGTAAAAGTTCTGGCGCCGGTCATCATGCTGTCAGTATTTATCTGCGGGCAGTTTATCGGTAAATTGGATCGCGATATTGCAGCAAAATTGTTTGCCTGCTTGGTGGTTTATTTAGCTGCCAAAATGATCTTTTCAATTAAACAGAAAAACTCGACTGATAAACCTCTCACTCTTCAATCCTCAATTATTGGCGGTATTTTGATTGGTATGGCATCCAGTGCTGCGGGGATCGGCGGTGGTGGTTTTATTGTGCCATTTTTAAATTCGCGCGGTATCGAAATGAAAAAAGCCATCGGTTCCTCCGCCTTTTGTGGCATGTTACTCGGCATTTCCGGTATGTTGAGCTTTATGCTTAGCGGTTGGAATAACCCAGCCATGCCGGATTATTCCTTAGGGTATATTTATTGTCCGGCTGTACTGGGAATTACCGCAACTTCCTTCTTCACATCCAAGTTGGGGGCAACAGCCACCGCAAAATTACCGGTACCAACCTTGAAAAAAGGCTTTGCTTTGTTATTAGTCGTGATTGCCATCGATATGTTTGTTAAATAAGGATAACTATGAATTCACAATATTGGCATGTTCCTCATTTTGATCCGGTCATTTTTTCGATCGGTGATAGCGGTATCGGCTTACGCTGGTATGGCTTAATGTATTTATTAGGCTTTTTATTCGCCCGCTGGTTAGCGGTAGGCCGCTCTCGTCAACCTAATAGCGGTTGGACGGTAGAGCAGGTAGATACACTATTATTTAACGGCTTTATGGGCGTATTTTTAGGTGGCCGTATCGGCGATGTGATGTTTTATCATTTAGATGATTTTTTCCGTGATCCGTTATATCTCTTTCGTGTGTGGGAAGGTGGTATGTCTTTCCATGGCGGACTGATTGGGGTAATTATCGCGATGCTTTGGACATCCCGCAGCCAACACCGTAATTTTTGGCAGACGGCTGATTTTGTGGCGCCATTGATTCCCTTCGGTTTAGGAATGGGGCGCATTGGTAACTTTATTAATTTGGAATTGTGGGGAAGGGTGACTGATGTTCCTTGGGCCATGATTTTCCCTACCGATCCAAGTGCTCTACCACGTCATCCTTCACAATTGTATGAAGCATTTTTAGAAGGCTTGGTGTTATTTATTATTCTTAATTTATTTATTAAAAAGCCCCGTCCAATGGGTGCGGTAAGTGGATTATTTTTGGTTTGCTATGGCTTCTTCCGTTTTCTGGTGGAATATGTGCGCGAACCGGAAGTGGGCGATTTTCTAGGGCTTACGCGCGGTCAACAGCTCTGTTTACCAATGCTCATTGGTGGCGCCTTAATTATGCTTTGGGCTTATCGCCGTAATCAATCAACCATTGCAACCAATTAAAAGGAGACTGCCATGCAACAATATTTGGATTTATGCCGCCGCATCGTAAATGAAGGTCAATGGGTGGATAATGCTCGTACCGGCAAGCGTTGCTTAACGGTGATTAATGCTGATTTGCAATACGATGTGGCAAATAATCAGTTTCCTTTGATTACAACCCGAAAAAGCTATTGGAAAGCGGCGATTGCCGAATTTTTAGGGTATATCCGAGGCTATGATAATGCCGCCGATTTCCGTCGTCTCGGCACTAAAACCTGGGATGCCAATGCCAATGAAAATGCCGCTTGGTTAGCGAATCCGCATCGCAAAGGCGAAGATGATATGGGGCGTGTGTATGGGGTGCAGGGACGTAGTTGGCGTAAACCCGATGGTAGTCATTTGGATCAGTTGCGTAAAATCGTCAATAACCTGTCCCGTGGAATTGATGATCGTGGGGAAATTCTCACTTTTTATAATCCGGGCGAATTTGATTTAGGCTGCTTGCGTCCATGCATGCATACCCATACCTTTTCATTGCTAGGTGATACGCTTTATTTAACCAGCTATCAACGTTCTTGCGATGTGCCTTTAGGATTAAATTTTAACCAAATTCAAGTGTTCACATTCTTGGCTTTAATGGCGCAAATTACCGGTAAAAAACCGGGACAAGCATTCCATAAAATCATTAACGCACATATTTATGAAGACCAATTGGCGCTGATGCGTGATGTTCAATTGCAGCGCGAACCATTCCCATCACCACAGTTAGAGATTAATCCGGATATCAAAACCTTGGAAGACTTGGAAACTTGGGTCACGATGGACGATTTCAAAGTGACGGGTTACCAGTGCCATGAGGCGATTAAATATCCATTTTCTGTGTAAATTTGATTTTAAAATCAACTCTAATAAAATCAATGACTTAGAGTGTGTTTTGGGAAAAACTTTGATTTTGGGTAGGGCGTTTTGAACGAAGCAAGCAGCTTATTTGATCAACAAATGATGCGCCGAGCACTGGCATTGGCCGAGCAAGCCGAGGCCTTGGGCGAGATCCCTGTAGGAGCGGTGTTGGTTGATGCGAAGGGAGAAGTGATTGGTGAAGGCTACAACCTATCCATTAGCCACAACGATCCGACTGCCCACGCAGAGATTGTTGCATTGCGGAATGGCGCCCGCCAAATAGCCAATTATCGCCTGTTAGACTGCACCCTGTATGTCACGCTGGAACCCTGTACCATGTGTGCCGGTGCCATTTTACATAGCCGCATCAAACGCCTCGTATTCGGCGCAGCAGATTATAAAACCGGCGCAGTCGGCTCTCGCTTTCACTTTTTCGATGATTATAAAATGAATCACAACGTAGAAGTATGCGGCGGTGTATTGGCTGAGGAGTGTAGCGCAAAGTTGAGTGCATTTTTTCAGAAGCGTCGGGAGCAAAAAAAACAGGCTAAATTAGCAGAGCAAAAATAAAAGAGCGTTCCTTTTGGAGCGCTCTTTTTATTGCTGGTTAGCCGCGATTGGCATTTTTCATAATTCGTTGTTTATCCAACTTCCATTCGCGTTCTTTGATGTCTTCGCGTTTGTCATGTTGTTTCTTACCCTTCGCCAAACCAATTTTAATTTTTGCCCAGGCGCCTTTCCAATAAAGGGAAAGCGCTACGATGGTAAAACCATCACGTGCTGATTTACCAAAAAGATTATCCAGTTCGCGTTTATTGAGTAACAGTTTACGGGTGCGGGTCGGATCGCAAACTACATGGGTGGATGCTAGAGATAAAGGCTGAATGGTCGCGCCAAATAAATAAGCCTCGCCGTTTCTAAAAATAATGTAACTGTCGCTGATATTGGCTTTACCGGCGCGCATGGATTTTACTTCCCAACCTTGCAACTCCAAACCGGCTTCAACTTCGTCTTCGATAAAATAATCGTGGCGTGCGCGTTTGTTTAATGCGATGGTGTTTGCGCCAACTTTAGCTTTTTTCTTGGTCATAATTATCCGTTATTTAAAATTTCGGAGGATTTTACTCTAATTTACGTTATCGGCAAAATGCGAGTCTGTCGGTCAATAAAAAGGCCGCTTGCGCGGCCGATGAATAAGGAGCGGTTTATTCGATTTCCCCACAGAAACGATAACCCTCGCCGTGCACCGTAGCGATTAATTCCGGGGTGTGCGGATGATCTTCAAAATGCTTGCGAATTCGACGAATAGTAACATCGACGGTGCGATCTTGTGGTTTTAGTTCGCGGCCGGTCATTTTTTTCAATAGTTCCTCACGGGTTTGCAATTTGCCCGGATTTTCACAGAAGTGCAACATTGCGCGAAATTCACTGCGTGGAAGTTTAAATTCGACTCCTTCCGGCGTAATTAAATTATGGCTGTTGAGATCTAATGTCCAACCGTTAAAGCGATAATTTTCCCGATTATAGGCTTCGTTTTCGCCATTTTGCATGGTACGTAGTAATAAGTTACGAGCCCGGATTGTTAATTCACGTGGATTGAATGGCTTGGTTAAATAATCATCGGCACCGATTTCTAGTCCAAGTATTTTATCGACTTCATTATCGCGACCGGTTAGAAAAATCAATGGTAGAGCCGTTTTTTCGCGTAGTTCCCTGCCAAGTAATAGCCCATTTTTGCCGGGTAGATTGATATCCATCACCACCAAATTCACACGATTAGCTGCCAGCAAATGATACATCTCATCGCCGTTTTCCGCTTCTAATACGCCATATCCCTCGGCTTCAAAAATTCCCCTTAACGTACTACGGGTCACAGCCTCATCTTCAACAATCAGCACTTGTGGAGTCGTCATTGGGTTCTCCTTAAAATATACATAAATCTAGTGGGGTATTCTATAGTTGTAACATTACCGTAACAATAGCTAATTTGGCTCTGTAGGTGGTTTTGTGATCTAAATCATAAAAAATTTGAGCTTGGTTATTGTTATAACTGATGCCAAAAATTGGGCTATTTGGCTGATAAGCATCGAGGATTAAATCTAATGCGATGGTGATCAATTTGACACAGTAAGAGCCAATGGCGTTTATTTGGGTGGCATAGTTTTAATTGAGGCATTTAAGTATAATGGAAACACCTTATTCCAAACGGTCATAATTATGAGCATCTACCAACTTAAACCTGCCTTTCAAAACCTGTTACGTCCGTTAGTCAAACGCCTTGAGCAACGCGGTATTACTGCCAATCAGGTAACGCTTTTCGCTTGTGGGCTTTCGCTTATTTTAGGCGCAATTCTCACTATTTTTGCTTCCATCTCTGAGCTTTTTTATCTGTTGCCGATTTGGTTATTTCTGCGCATGGCCTTGAATGCAATGGATGGTATGTTAGCGAGGGAGTTTAATCAAAAATCTGCCTTAGGCGGCTATTTGAATGAGATTACCGATGTGGTTGCCGATGCAGCCCTTTATTTACCCTTTGCCTTTGTATCACCGTTCTCCGCTGAATCGGTGATTGCATTTATTTTCTTGGCGATGATGACGGAATTTTGTGGGGTATTAGGACAAGTGCATGGTAATGGTCGTCGCTATGATGGGCCGCTAGGTAAAAGCGACCGTGCATTTTTAATCGGTGCATTGGGCTTAGCCTATGCTTATTTCAGCGAATTGCCAACCTATTTAAGCTGGCTCTTTTGGCTGGCAAATCTGGCTTTAATATTGACCGCTTATCGCCGTGTGAAACAGGGATTAGATATATCTGAAGAAGGAAAATAAGCATGACTGAACAACAAAAATTCTTTAAAACGGCAGATAATACTGAATTATTTTATCGTTATCGCCCTGCCAAAGATGGGAGCAATGATAAGGCGATTGTGCTATTTCATCGTGGGCATGAACATTCAGGAAGAATGATGTTTGTGGCAGACGAATTGGGTTTTGATGATTTTGCCTATTTCGCATGGGATGCCCGTGGGCACGGTAACAGCCCTGGTGAGCGCGGAGATAGTCCAAGTTTTGGCACTTCGGTTTCTGATATTCAAGCCTTTATGCAACATATTGAACAGGAATATCAAATCCCTCCGGAAAATATTTGCGTGATCGCACAAAGCGTGGGTGCAGTATTGGTGTCCACTTGGTTACATGATTATGCGCCTAAAATCCGTTGTGCTGTGCTGGCCTCCCCAGCATTCAAAGTGAAGCTTTATGCACCCTTTGCACGCCAAGGGTTGGCATTATGGTCTAAAGTGAAGGGCAATTTCTTTGTAAATAGCTATGTGAAAGCCCATTACCTTACTCACAACAAGGCACGTCAAGAGAGTTTTAATCAAGATCCGTTGGTAACCCGTGCCATTTCCGCCCGTATTTTATTGGGCTTATATAAAGCTGCGGAGCGTGTAGTGGCTGATGCTCAAGCGATTACAACGCCAATTCAACTTTTCATTTCAGGGGCCGATTGGGTTGTGCATCATAAACCACAGCATGATTTTTATAATCACCTCGGAAGTCACATCAAAGAACGTCATGTGATGTCTGGTTTCTATCACGATACTTTAGGCGAACAGAATAATCACCTTGTGTTTGAGCCCATGCGACGTTTTATCCGTGAACGCTTTGAGGAACCATTACAAACTATCGATCGCACTCAAGCCCATATTGCCGGCCCAAGTCGGGTAGAGTCGGATGAGTTAGCTACGCCACTATCACCTTATTCACCACGTGGATTATTTTGGATCAGTTATCGCGCATTGATGAAGCTCGGTTCACGTTGGAGTGAGGGATTACGTATTGGTCAAGAAACAGGCTACGATTCCGGTAGTACTTTGGATTATGTTTATCAAAATCAGCCACAAGGCAAAAATGCCTTTGGGCGGCTGGTCGATAAAAATTATTTAAATGCCATAGGTTGGCGAGGCATTCGCCAACGTAAGGCGAATATCGCCAAGGCAATTAGTCTAGCAATGGCTAAATTGCGTGAGGCGGGGAAACCAATTGATGTATTGGATATTGCCTCTGGGCACGGGCGTTACGTGTTGGATGCATTAACTGCCGAAAATCATCCGGATTCAGTGCGTTTGCGTGATTACAGCCCAATTAATGTTGCTGCCGGACGTAAGTTGATTGCTGAGCGAGGCTTGCAAGAGATTGTTTCCTTTGATGAAGTGAATGCTTTTGATCCTGCTAATTACCAAGCATTAACCCCTCGCCCAACCTTGGGGATCGTTTCAGGCTTACATGAACTGTTTGCCGATAATGATTTGATTATGCATTCTCTCAATGGTTTCGGGACAGCAATTGAGACTGGCGGCTATCTGATTTATACCGGACAGCCTTGGCATCCACAATTGGAATTGATTGCCCGTTGCTTAACTAGTCACAAAGAGGGAAGCCCGAATTGGGTCATGCGCCGTCGTAGTCAGCAAGAAATGGATCAATTGGTAGAAAAAGCCGGTTTTAGAAAAATCCACCAATGGATTGATGAAGATGGCATTTTTACCGTTAGTCTAGCGGTTAAAATTTAATGCTAAATAACAAAACCCGCTTGGGGTATCTGCTCGGTGTCGGTGTATTGTTCTATGTCAGCTACGGTTTAACGAACTATCTCACCGCATTGCGTGAAAACGTACCGGAAATAGTGTTTGCTTGGGAACAGCATATTCCTTTTTGGGCATGGACAATCGTCCCTTATTGGTCGTTGAATTTGCTGTATGCCTTGGTTTTTTTTCTGAGCCGAAATCGCACACAGCTACGCCATTATGTTGCTCGATTATTGCTTGCTCAGGCAATTGCCGTAGCGGGATTTTTGCTTTTCCCGTTACAAATAACGTGGCAGAAACCCGAAACTTCGGGCGTTGCAGGGTTTTTATTTGAGTCGTTAGCGGGTTTTGACCAGCCCTATAATCAGGCCCCCTCCTTACACATTATTTTAACTATTGTAGTTGGTGCGTTTTATTGGCGTCATTTTCCAAAATGGCGAATACCACTTTGCCTATGGTTTGGGCTAATTGCGCTTTCGATTTTAACCACCTACCAGCATCATTTTTTAGATTTACCTACCGGTGCTGTTGCTGGTTTTGGCGTGTTGTGGTTGCTACCGGAAAAACAACCTTCTCCGATTTTTGCAAAATCTTCACAAAATCTGACCGCTTCTCACTATCGATTGATCCGCTTTTATTTGCTTGGCGCAATAGTTTGTATTGGGCTCGCTTGCTTAGGCGGTGGATGGCTTTGGTGCTTATGGCCTGCAATAGCGTTTGGCTTGGTTGCAATGGCTTATTGGCGAGGTGTAGCAATTTTTCAAAAACGGTCAAACGGAAAATTGACGGCCGGTAGTACTGCTTTATGTTTGCCTTATCTACTGGGGGCAAGATTAAATATTGTGTATTGGTTGCAAGGCAAGGCAAAAAGTGCGGCCATTTGTGATGGCGTTTTTGTGGGCAGCATTGTCGTAAGCCGTCAGTTTGATGCGCTATTGGATTGCTGTGCAGAACTTCCTTGTCGCGAACTGCCTTCTGTTTATGAACAAGCCTTAATGCTCGATTTGGTGCCGCCAAGTATCAATGAACTTTGCCAAGCTGCTCGCAAATTAGACCGCTTGCAGGCTGAAAACGCACGAGTGCTGGTGGCTTGCGCATTGGGGTATGGGCGTAGTGTTGCGGTGGTGCTGACATGGCTGCTTGCCACTAGCAGAGTGCCAAATCTAGAACAAGCAATCAATACCGTTAAGCGTGTTCGTCCGAAAATGGCAATTTCTCACATTGTTTGCGAGCGGATTGAACTGGCAAGTCAGCAATTTCATATAGAGACAAAAAATGGAACTGGAACAAATTACAATTAAAACAACCGCACATTTTTTGGCGACCGCACGTTATATGGCGGTGCTAAATTTAGTTTTGTTGATAGCAAGCCTAATTAAAGAGCATTGTATTTTTTTCAATCTGTTATTAGCGGTAGCTTTGCTTTATTTGCATATTCGTCTTGATTTTGACCAACGTATTTTTGCCAATAGTCAAAATTTCAACGAATTTGATCGTACTTTGGTCACATTAGGCTTGCTCAAACAGACCAAGGCACGTAGTGTCACAGAACGCGCTAAAGGTGCGATTCACTTGTGGTATAAAGCTTTCTTTGCCACTATGGCTCAGCTGGGGTTGTGGCTTATTTAGGAGTAATTATGCAATTTTTCTCACGCTTATTCGCACGACTGATTGATGGCGGATTATGTTTTTTCGTATCCTTTCTCACAGGAATTCGCCCACAATCGGAAAAGCAGTTTCAGTTTTCCCCGAAGAACAAGGTTTATTACGCCAATCATAGTAGCCACGGTGATTTTATGTTGGTGTGGGTATCGCTTCCGCAAGTATGGCGGATGGTTACTCGACCGGTAGCCGCTGCAGAATATTGGCAGAAAAATAGTTTACGTCGTTTCATTATTCGCCAGGTATTTAATGGTGTACTAATTTCCCGTCAAAGTGAACATCCTGAACAGGCTATTCAAACGATGAGTGATGCCTTAATGGAACATTCATTGATCTTATTCCCTGAGGGCACTCGAAATACTGATGAAACCCAGCAATTATTGCCCTTTAAATCTGGTATTTATCATCTCGCGCAACAAAATCCGGATATTGAATTTGTACCAATTTGGATTGATAACATTAGCCGAGTGCTGCCGAAAGGGAAGTGGCTACCGATTCCATTATTGTGTGATGTACATATTGGTGAACCGTTAAAATTGATAGAAAACGAAGAAAAGCATACTTTTCTGGAGCGTACACGCAATGCGTTGTTAGCTTTAAATCCGAATGCAAAAAAGGAGAGTGAAAAATGTTAACTCAAACCAATCTTATTTTTGCCGTAGTATTCGGTTTGTTAATTGTCGCAAGCACTATCGGCAAACTGCTAGCCCAGAAATATGGTGAGGAAAATAGCACGATTACTAACTTGGTTGCGCGCATCAACGCTTGGTGGGTTATGACAGGCGTATTATTTATCGCGTTCCTATTTGGCAGAATTGGTGCAACTATTTTATTTTTCCTGATTTCGTTTATGGCATTGCGGGAATTTATGACCGTGATTTATCGCAAGAGCTGTGATTATTACAGTATGGTGACCTGTTTTTATCTATTGTTACCAATTCAGTACTGTTTTGTACTCATGCAGTGGTATGGCATGTTCTCCATCTTTATTCCGGTTTACGGCTTTTTGTTATTGCCGATTGTTGGCAGCCTCAGTGGCAATACCGAGCAATTTCTTGCCCGTACGGCCAAAACCCAATGGATGACGATGATTTGTATTTTCTGTATTTCACATGTACCGGCATTGTTATTCCTTAACTTGGATGGTTTTGCTAATGAAAACAATATGCTGCTCTTGATCTTTATGATTGCGACCGTGCAATCTAGTGATGTGTTGCAATATATTTGGGGGAAATTGATTGGCGGCCCCAAAATTATGCCAAGTCTTTCTCCTTCAAAAACAATTTCCGGTACGGTCGGCGGGATTCTTTCTGCGACTTTAGTCGCAATGTTAATGGCTCCGATCACACCATTTACTTATTGGCAAGCCGGATTAATTGGTTTTATCGTCTGCGTCATGGGCTTTTTAGGCGGTTTAGTGATGTCTGCCATTAAGCGTGATCATGGGGTAAAAGACTGGGGTAAAATGATCAACGGACATGGTGGCATGCTGGATCGTATGGATTCTGTTTGTTTCTCAGCACCGATTTTCTTCCATATCATTCGCTATTTTTGGAATGGATAAGCATAGACGATACAACAGGTAGTCTTTAATTAAAATATAAAGGGAAAATGGAAGTACATTTTCTCTTTTTATTTGCACAGAAATAATCAATGTAGCAAGTCTTGGTTGAATCGTTATTGCATGTGATAGGTGATATGACGAAGTCAAATATAAAAATTCAACCTTGTTATTGGTAAACTTGTGCTAGAATTTGCGCCATTTTGCTAACTTCTTTTCAGTCCTATGCAACGAGTTTTTTCTTTTTTGCTGTTTTGCTTTTTTACACTAACAGCGCAAAGCGCTCTTTTTGAGCGTGGTAGTAACTTTTTAAAAGTAGATGACGCATTTCAATTATCGGTTCAGCAAACGGCTCAGCAAGAGGCGTTATTACTGCATTGGCAAGTAGCTGAAGGTTATTATTTGTATCGGGATAAAATTCAAATTCGTTTGGTCGATCAAGAAAATGTCTTAAGCGCCCCTGTTTTTTCACAAGAACCCAAGAGTTATCAAGATCCCTATTTTGGTCAAACCTTTATCTTCAATCAGGGATTTGATGCTGAAGTGCGTGTTATACAGCCACCGTTGGCTGCCGATAGTCGTTTGGAAGTAACTTATCAGGGTTGTACCGAAGGATTTTGTTACCCGCCGGAAACCAAAGAATTTGATGTGGTAAACCTCCCAGTCGCTCAAATACCGTTAACCCAAGACAACAAGGCAAGCAATGTTATGCCAGCCTCCCAACAAGACCGTTTGGCGGCCGAATTAAATCAAAGTAAATGGGCAATTTTCGGTTTCTTCCTATTGGGACTCGGCTTGGCATTCACCCCTTGTGTGCTACCGATGTTGCCATTGTTATCTGCCATCGTGATTGGTAGTCAACAACGGCCGAATATGTGGCGGGCATTGGGGTTAAGCGTGGTATATGTGCAAGGGATGGCACTTACCTATACTTTGCTCGGTTTAGTGGTGGCGGCAATTGGTTTGCCATTCCAAGTTGCTCTACAACATCCAGCGGTGATGATTGGGCTTTCCGTCATTTTCGTCTTATTGGCCTTATCCATGTTTGGTCTGTTTAATCTGCAATTACCGGCAAGCTGGCAGACCAAACTAACCTTATTAAGCCAGCGTCAACAGGCCGGTGCGTTCGGCGGCGTTTTCCTCATGGGCATGATTGCCGGGCTGGTAGCTTCACCTTGTACTTCAGCGCCGTTATCCGGAGCCTTGCTTTATGTTGCTCAAAGTGGAGATCTATTAACCGGAGCACTAACCTTGTATTTATTGGCGCTAGGTATGGGCGTGCCGTTAATCCTAATCACCTTATTTGGTAATAAAATATTGCCAAAATCAGGCATGTGGATGGAAACCGTGAAGAAGTTATTTGGTTTTGTGATGTTAGCTTTGCCGGTCTTTTTGCTTTCCCGCATTTTGCCGGAAATTTGGGCACCACGTTTATGGGCCCTATTAGGCACTGCTTTTTTTGTGTGGTTTGCTCTACAAATGCCAAAACAAGGCATTGGTCAGCTAGCGCGAATTGTGTTTTTCGGTGCGGCTATGGTGTGCGTGCAACCGTTGCAACAATGGTTTTGGGGAACTGAAGCTATGCAGCCAAAGAACGCGCAGGCAGTTTTTAAACGTATTCATAATACAGCCGAACTCCAGCAGGCGCTGGCGGACAATAGCAAACCTTTGGTGATGTTAGATTTATATGCAGATTGGTGTGTGGCTTGTAAGGAGTTCGACCATCAAACCTTCAATGATCCCGCGGTGCAACAGGCCTTTGAAGAGGTATTGTTATTGCAGGTGGATATGACACAAAACTCACCGGAAAATCAGGCGTTAATGGCGCAGTATCAGGTATTGGGCTTACCGACGATTCTGTTTTTTGATCAGCAGGGAAATGAGCTGAAAAATGCTCGAATTACCGGCTTTATGCCACCCTCTGATTTTCTGCAATGGTTAGAGAAAATTCGTCATTAGAGTAAATTATTTCGTACCGGTAAAAAGTCTTTTTCAATTTTACGCATTGTTTCAGTAATTTTTAGCCTTTAGTATGAGCGCGTTTTTTACATCACTCTAACAAAAGGACACTTTATGAACGATACTATTGAAAAAATTCGCCCCTATGCCCTTGCCCTATTACGTTGGGTTACCGTTTATTTGTTTATTTGGCATGCGACAGCAAAATTCTGGGAATTCCCGATTTCCATGACCGGTGGCAATGGTCCGGTAACAGATCCAATGATGGTTGTTGGCGGCATCGTTGAAATTGTGGGCTCGATTTTATTAGCCCTTGGCTGGTTTACCCGTCCAGCGGCATTTATTCTTTCTGGTCAAATGTTTGTTGGCTATTTTATTGCCCATGTGGCTTATAAAGGAAATGTCTTTATGCCATTATTGAACGGGGGCGAATTAGCCTTGGTGTATGCGATTTTATTCTTTACCTTCTTTTTAACCGGCGCAGGTGCATGTTCTATCGATAACCGCAAATGTTATTAATCCATTCCCTCCTTTAGGATTTTGCCCGCCTTTGGCGGGCTTTTTTATGCCAGAAATTTGGTTTTTAAACCAATGTTAATAAAATCAATCACTTAGAGTGCTTTTTAGACAAAGCGCTTGTGTTCGATAGGGCGTTTTATTTCTCCTCCGAGATCTGTCTGTTTAATTTCTCCTACATAAAAGCAAACGTTTGCGTTATAATGCCGCCGCTTATTTTTAACCACTCAATTAAAGGAAAATGTAATGACAGATCGTCCAATTCGTCAGGCGTTATTAAGTGTTTCTGATAAAACCGGTATCGTAGAATTTGCCCAAGGCCTAGTGCAGCGTGGCGTTAAACTACTTTCTACCGGCGGTACCGCGAAATTGCTGGAACAACACGGCTTGCCGGTCACCGAAGTTTCCGATTACACGGGATTTCCGGAGATGATGGACGGTCGCGTGAAAACCCTGCATCCTAAAGTTCATGGCGGGATTCTTGGTCGCCGTGGTACGGATGATGCCATCATGCAACAACATGGTATTGAGGGCATTGATATGGTGGTTGTGAATTTATATCCGTTTGCAGCCACAGTGGCTAAACCGGATTGCACCCTGGCTGATGCGGTTGAGAATATCGATATCGGTGGCCCGACAATGGTGCGTTCTGCCGCGAAAAACCATAAAGATGTGGCGATCGTGGTGAATAATAATGATTTCAACGCTATTCTTGCGGAAATGGATAAACACCACAATAGCCTAACGCTTGAAACCCGTTTTGATCTTGCGATTAAAGCATTTGAACATACCGCTCAATATGACTCCATGATTGCTAACTACTTTGGACAAATGGTGAAACCGTATCATGTAGCAGAGGAAGAAGATGCGAATGCGCAATGTGGTCAATTCCCACGTACTTTAAACCTTAACTTCGTACGTAAACAAACCATGCGTTACGGCGAAAACTCTCATCAAAATGCGGCCTTCTATGTTGATTTAGATGTGAAAGAAGCGAGCGTGGCTACGGCTCACCAACTCCAAGGTAAAGCCTTGTCTTACAATAATATTGCTGATACCGATGCAGCGCTTGAATGCGTGAAAGAATTTGATGAGCCGGCTTGTGTGATCGTTAAACACGCAAATCCATGCGGTGTGGCTTTAGGTAAAGATATTTTAGAGGCCTACAACCGCGCTTACCAAACCGATCCAACTTCTGCATTTGGTGGCATTATTGCTTTCAACCGTGAATTAGATGAAAAAACCGCGACTGAAATCGTGGAACGCCAATTCGTTGAAGTGATTATTGCACCGAAAGTTTCTGCTGAAGCGCAAGAAGTGGTGAAACGTAAGAAAAATGTTCGTTTGCTTGAATGTGGTGAATGGACTTCGCGTTCTGCACGTTTGGATTTCAAACGTGTAAATGGCGGTTTATTAGTGCAAGATGCGGATTTAGGCATGGTTGGTGTGGATGATTTAAAAGTAGTAAGCAAACGTCAACCAACTGAACAGGAATTAAAAGATTTATTGTTCTGTTGGAAAGTCGCGAAATTTGTGAAATCCAATGCCATTGTTTATGCCAAAGATAATCAAACTATCGGTATTGGTGCCGGCCAAATGAGCCGCGTATATTCTGCGAAGATTGCGGGCATTAAGGCTCAGGATGAAGGTTTAACCGTAGCCGGTTGTGTGATGGCATCTGATGCATTCTTCCCATTCCGTGACGGTATTGATGCGGCGGCGAAAGTAGGTATTCAATGTGTTATCCATCCAGGTGGTTCAATGCGCGATCAAGAAGTCATTGATGCAGCGGATGAACATAATATGGTGATGGTATTAACTGGAATGAGACATTTCCGTCATTAATTTATCTAACCCCCCCCTATTTAGCAAAGAGGGGAAGGGGAGATTTGGCAGAAGTGATTTCAAGCTCATACTAAATTCAATATCGTTTAAATCTCCCCCTAGCCCCCTCTTTACAAAAGAGGGGGAATTACAGGAAAAAAATAGCCGCACTTTTTTAAATTAAGCATACGCAAGGACTACAACATGAACATCCTCATCATCGGAAATGGCGGTCGTGAACACGCCTTGGCTTGGAAAGCAGCGCAATCTCCATTGGCAGACAAAGTTTTCGTTGCACCGGGCAATGCAGGTACAGCATTAGAACAAAAAGTTGAAAACGTGAATATCGCTGCGACAGATATCCCTGCCTTAGTGAAATTTGCTCAAGATAAACAAATTGGATTAACCATTGTTGGCCCTGAAGCTCCATTAGTGATTGGTGTGGTTGATGCATTTCGTGAGGCTGGATTGAAAATTTTTGGTCCAACTCAAGCAGCTGCGCAATTGGAAGGTTCAAAGGCATTCACCAAAGATTTTCTCGGTCGTCATAAAATTCCAACGGCAGAATATCAAAACTTCACCGAAGTAGAACCTGCATTGGCGTACTTACGTGAAAAAGGTGCGCCAATTGTCGTAAAAGCAGATGGTTTAGCAGCGGGTAAAGGGGTAATCGTTGCAATGACATTGCAAGAAGCGGAAGACGCTGTGCGTGATATGCTTTCTGGCAATGCCTTTGGTGAAGCGGGTAGCCGAGTGGTGATTGAAGAGTTTCTAGATGGCGAAGAAGCCAGCTTTATCGTCATGGTGGACGGTAAAAACGTCGAGCCTATGGCAACCAGTCAAGATCATAAACGTGTTGGCGAAAATGATACAGGTTTGAATACTGGTGGCATGGGGGCGTATTCGCCAGCACCAGTGGTGACACCTGAAATTCATGATCGCATTATGCGTGAAGTGATTTATCCAACGGTCAATGGTATGGCTGCAGAAGGCAATGTTTACACCGGTTTCTTGTATGCAGGACTAATGATCATGCCGAATGGCCAGCCGAAAGTGATTGAATTTAACTGTCGTTTTGGTGATCCGGAAACGCAACCGATTATGCTACGCCTCGAATCAGATCTCGTTGAGCTTTGCCTTAAAGCTTGTGATGGTAGATTGGACGAAGTGAAATCCCAGTGGAATCCAAAAGCGTCCTTAGGCATTGTATTAGCGGCGGAGGGCTATCCGGGAGATTATCGCAAAGGTGATGTGATTAGCGGTTTACCACAAAGTGCGGTCGAAAATGAGAAAGTTTTTTTAGCTGGTGTAGCTGAAAAAGAAGGCAAATTAGTCACGAATGGTGGTCGCGTGCTTTGTGTTACTGCATTAGGTAAAAGCGTATTTGACGCACAACAAAAAGCCTTAAAACAGGCTGAACAAATTCAATGGACGGGGCGTTTTTACCGTCGCGATATTGGCTATCGTGCCGTGGCTCGCGAACAATAAAAACCACTATATTTAATCTCAAGGGGGCGTATGGATTATAAAAATAAGGAATTATGTCGTATTCGCACAATCAGTTTTTTTCTGACGTTACATAAAGATAAAACGCAATGGGAAGACGCCCTTTATTCAGTTAAACGTGATGTAGATTTGTTATTACCAGCCGTGCAGAAAGCAGGTTATACCTTGCAATCGATTCGAGTAATTACCAATCCTTTTGGTGAATATTTGGATTTAACCAATTTGCAAACAGCAAAAGCAGATTTGCAGTATTTAACGGAGTTACTGAATAAGTTTAATGAAAGTGGAATTCGTATTCGATTTGCAATAGGTGCGGCGAGAAATAAAGAGGAAATCGCGTTATTGCCAGAGTTAATCGCAGCTTATGGCGACTTGTGTAATGCTTGTGTCAATGTGCCATTAGATGAAAATAGCGTGTTAGATAATGAACTTATCGAGCAATCTGTTTATGCGGTACAACGAATTGCAAATATCACACCACGTGGCGAAGGTAACTTTAACTTTACTGTGAATTTTAACTGCAAGCCATTTATTCCTTATTTTCCAGCCGGTTATCATCTGAGTCATTTGCCAAACAGTTTTGTTATTGGTTTAGAAACACCTGATTTATTAGTAGAAGTATTAAAATCTGTACCAAAATCGTCTCATAATCAATTTTATGCGGATTGTTATCAGGCTATGTCGCAAGCTCTGCAATATCATGTAGATCAAGTATTAGAGATGCTAAGTGCGGTCAAATTATCAGGTGAATTTGAATTTGCAGGAATTGATAGTTCGGCGGCACCATCGAAAAATTGTTCATCCATGACAAAAGTGTATGAATTAATGGGATTGCCTTATTTTGGTGCGGCTGGTTCAGTAGAGATTTCTGCGTTACTGACAAAAGTGTTTAAATCAATCCAACGCGTACCATTAGTTGGGTTTTCTGGATTAATGTTGGCGGTGACAGAAGATTTGGGCTTAGCGGAAGGTACACAAAAACAATATTTTGATATTCGAGCTTTACTGACTTATAGCGCCGTATGTGGTATCGGTTTAGATACGGTTCCGGTGGCGGGAAATGCTAAGGCTGAAAGCATAGCGGCTATTATGCGAGACACCGGGACGATGGCATTTCGCTTAAATAAACCGCTAACTGTGCGTTTATTCCCAATTCCAAATAAAGCTGCAGGTGAAATATCAGAATTTGAAAGTGATGATTTATGTAACTGCCGCCTTTTACATATTCCAGATTGAACCCCAATTTCCCACCTTGTTGTGATGAATGCCGTCCTTACTGTCAATAAAAGGAGTATCTTATGAGAAAGTTAATATTGGGTAGTCTTGTCGCTGTATTATTAACAGGTTGTGCAGGAACTTCAAATGTCTCACAAAGTTCAACTTTAGCCGGTGAGTGGATTTGCCATACTATCCCAACGAAAGATAAACAAACTTACGATCGTGTAGATCATTTTGTTTTGAAATCTGATGGAACAGGTATGTTGCGAGGTATTTCTAGTATCGAATTAGATAAAGAGAGCACAATTCGTTATTTAACCAAAGGCAAGGTGAAATGGCAGGCTCAAAATAATGTCTTGAGTTTTGATTTTATCAATCGTTCTATGGTGCCGGATCACAGTAAAAATGTGGCTAAAGCCATCAAGCAAAATAAGGCTTTGCAGAAACAAGAAAAAGAACAATTGGATGCATTTTATAGTAAATCTGCCGATCATGTGGATATGCCAATTGAGCTGAAACAAGATGGCAACGAACTACTTTTAGGCAAGGATTATGCGACTTGCCGACGTGTGACAGAGCATGATAAAGACATTCAATTATTAAATAAGTACTTTAGTGCCAAGCGTTAACTCTTGTTATTCGATTGTTCGCAGGATGAATAGAATTTTAAGCATACTTTTGTAACTTCAATGACCTATCAAGTAAAAGGAGTATTATGATGAGAAAGCTGATTTTAGGAAGCCTGTTGGCTGTGTTATTGGCCGGTTGTGCAACAGCGCATCAGCAAACGGCAGAGGAAAAGGCATTAGTTGGTGATTGGATTTGCCATGTTAAACCATCCGCCAAGGCGCCTTTACCGGTTGAGCATTTTGATTATATTACTTATCGCGCGGATCAAACTGTGCTGCTACGTGGTATCTCGCAGATCGATACACAAGAAGGTTGGATGCGTTATTTATTACAGGCGAAGGCCAAATGGCAGGCTGATAAGGGTAAGTTAAGTTATGATTTTACCGATCGCCTATTTAAAACCGCCCATTCACCGCAAGTGGCAAAAATAATTGAACAATCTCCAGAATTTAAAGCGCATGATAAGGAGTTTGTTTCATCTTGTAGTGACTGTGGTAATCATTTAGATATGAAGATTAAAATGAAAAGTCCAACAAGGATGACAAGTTTTAATACCTATACAAAAGAGACCGCTCAATGCCGTAAATTGAATGCCGGTGAGCAAACTAAAGAAACAAAACTAATTGAGAAATTAGTTAAAGAAAAAGGCTCAATCTAGATAAGTGAATGTTTTTCATTGTAATAATGAAAAATATGCGCAAAATGTCTGATTAAATTCTTACTTGGAAACAGGTAAACTATACACAAATAATTTAAGTAACGAGGAAAACACAATGTTTAAAAAAAGTATGAACATCGCTGATTACGATCCGGTTCTATGGCAAGCCATTCAGGACGAAAATCGTCGTCAAGAAGAGCATATCGAGCTTATCGCATCTGAAAACTATGCCAGTCCACGCGTAATGGAAGCGCAGGGTTCACAGTTTACCAACAAATATGCGGAAGGCTATCCGGGTAAACGTTACTATGGTGGTTGTGAGTACGCAGACATTGTGGAACAGTTGGCAATTGATCGCGCGAAAGAATTATTTGGTGCGGATTATGTGAACGTGCAACCACACTCTGGTTCACAAGCCAATGCGGCGGTCTATGGTGCATTAATCAACGCTGGCGATACTATTTTAGGGATGGATTTAGCGCATGGTGGTCACCTAACTCACGGGGCGAAAGTAAGCTTCTCCGGTAAAATTTATCATTCTGTGCTTTACGGCATCACCGCTGACGGTTTGATCGACTATGAGGATGTGCGTCAAAAAGCCTTAGAACACAAACCGAAAATGATCGTTGCCGGTTTCTCCGCATATTCCCAAGTAGTAGACTGGAAAAAAATGCGCGAAATCGCTGATGAAGTGGGTGCGTATCTGTTCGTCGATATGGCACATGTTGCGGGTTTAATCGCAGCTGGTTTATATCCAAACCCATTACCATATGCACACGTTGTGACAACGACCACCCATAAAACCTTAGGTGGCCCACGTGGTGGTTTAATTCTTTCATCCTGTGGTGATGAAGAAATTTATAAACGCTTACAGTCCTCCGTATTCCCGGCCAACCAAGGCGGTCCACTAGTTCATATTATTGCGGCTAAAGCAGTATGTTTCAAAGAAGCATTAGAACCGGCTTACAAAGAATACCAAGCGAACGTGATTAAAAATGCCAAAGCGATGGTGGAGGTGTTTAAACAACGTGGTTATGACGTGGTTTCTAACGGCACAGAAAACCACTTATTCTTAGTGAGCTTTATCAAACAAGGTTTAACCGGTAAAGCCGCCGATGCAGCGTTAGGTAAAGCGAATATTACGGTGAATAAAAACTCCGTACCAAACGATCCACAAAAACCATTCGTGACTTCCGGTATTCGTGTTGGTACACCGGCGGTAACCCGTCGTGGCTTTAACGAACAGGATTGTCGTGAGTTAGCCGGCTGGATGTGCGATGTGTTAGATGCACTAGGCAAAGAAAACGAAGAACAAGTGATTGCTGCGACCAAAGAAAAAGTATTGGCGATCTGCAAACGCTTGCCGGTTTACGCATAATGCTGATTCAGCTTTTAGTACTCATATTAGCGGCGGTGAACATCGCCGCTTATTTTTTAATGTGGAAAGATAAAGTCCGCGCAGTTCGTCATGGCTGGCGAATTTCCGAAAAAACCTTCTTTCTACTCAGCCTATGCGGTGGTTTTATTGGTGTTTATTGTGCTATGCAACGCTTTCATCATAAAACCAAACACTTCAGTTTTAAATTTATCGTGATTCTCAGCGCTTTGATTTGGCTGATCTTAATCCCTTGCGGATATTTCTTTTTTTAATTTATTGAAACTGAATCAGAGGGAGCGCCCGCCCCTTAGCTAAATGTCTACTTCCAAACGCGATAAACGCCCCTTCGAAAATAAAAGTTTTCTTGAAAATATTTGCTAAGTCATTGATTTTATTAGGGTTGATTTAAAAGGCTATTATTGATGGCGAAATATTGGTTTAATTCGCCTAGCCAACAAGAAAAGGAACCCTGAGGTTCCTTTTTTAGCCTTGCAAATATTCAAGGACGATTTTGTGGTGTTCACCGGTTTTGAATTTATCGAAAACCTTGAGGATTTTTCCCTGTTCATCAATGAGAAAGCTAATACGATGGATACCGTCATAGGTTTTGCCCATGAATTTCTTTTCTCCCCAAACGCCGAATTGCTCAGCCACTTGATGGGTTTCATCCGCTAATAGCATGAAATTTAGCTCTTTTTTTTCTTTGAATTGCGCCAGTTTTTTCGGGCTGTCAGGGCTAATGCCTAAAATGACTACGCCTAGTTTTTCCAATTCGCTTTTGCTGTCGCGCAAACCACAGGCTTGTGTTGTACATCCCGGGGTGAGGGCTTTTGGATAAAAATAAACGAGCACTTTTTGTCCGTGAAAATCCGCCAAGGAAATAGTTTGATTGTCTTGATTGAGTAAGGTGAATTGCGGCGCATTGTCGCCGGCTTGCAATGTTTTCATAAAAAATCCTTTGAAATAGAAAAAATAATTTGCAAAGTAGGGGTATTTTAGCGACCATTGTCGGTATTTCCAATATTCCCCAATAATTAACCTCGGAGGTTTTTATGTCCACGTCTTATCCTTTATTTTCAGGCAGTATCGTTGCGCTTATTACACCAATGGATGGTCACGGTGAAGTTGATTTCCAAACACTTGAGAAGTTGGTGAATTTCCATATTGAAGCCGGTACCGATGCAATTGTATCTGTAGGAACTACTGGCGAGTCTGCAACATTGAGTATCGATGAAAATGTGAAGGTAGTGAAAAAGACGGTGGAATTTGCTAAAGGACGTATTCCGGTGATTGCCGGTGCTGGCGCAAATGCAACCAGTGAAGCAATTATCATGACGAAATTATTACATGATAGCGGAGTTGCGGGCTGCCTCTCTGTGGTGCCTTACTACAATAAACCAACCCAAGAGGGGATGTACCAACATTTTAAAGCCATTGCCGAATGTACTGATTTACCGCAATTGCTTTATAACGTACCGGGCCGTACCGGTAGCGATATGCAACCGGAAACCGTAGCCCGTTTGGCGGAAATCAGCAATATTGTGGGTATCAAAGAAGCTACCGGTGATGTGTCCCGTATTCAAAAAATTAAACAATTAGCTGGCAATGAATTTATCGTGTTAAGCGGTGATGATGCTACCGGTTTGCAGGCGATGCAATTAGGTGCTGAAGGGGTGATCTCTGTGACCAATAACTTAGCGGCGAAGGATATGGCAGAGATGTGTCATTTGGCGCGTAATGGTAAATTTGCCGAGGCTGAGGTGATTAACCAACGTTTAGCCCGTCTACACCATGATTTATTCTTGGAAGGTAATCCGATCCCGGTGAAATGGGCTGCTTATCGTTTAGGTTTAATTCCTGTACCGAATTTACGTTTACCATTAACTTTACTCAGCGAAGGTGCTCAGGTAAAAGTAGAAGAGGCATTAAAAATCGCCGGTTTAATTTAATTGATGAAGGGGCAGTAGCCCCTTTAAACTTTTTGTGATGTTTTTTGTCAAAACGCGGTCTATTTTATAAATACTATTACGCATGAAGGATAGGGAATGAAAAAATTATTATTAGGTATTGTTATTGCTGCTGTATTGACTGGTTGCTCAAGCGATCCGGAGAAACTACAAACGGCTAATGATAGTTATCAGAAATATGCTGAAGATGTACCCGGTTTTTCTCCATTAAATAGCGGTGGAGTGACTTTACCGCGTCAATCTAATCTTTATGAATTGCCGGCGGAAATTAAAAAAGGAGCTACGGTAGATATTCGTCCGCCTTCAACACCATTGGCAATTATTAAAAATTCCCTAACCCAGTTTGATGGTGAGCGTGCGTTGATCGTGTATTCCGACCAACAGGCCGCGGTATATAACTTACAGCAGGTACAACGTTTATTAAAAGAAGATGGCATTAACTCCAATATCAATGGCTTGGTTTTGCTCTCTGATTGGGCTCCAACCGGTCGTGCGGATGATTCTGCCGGTACGGAAATCCGCTATAAAATTGAACAGATAAATGCTAATGGTGCGAGTGCTTTGGCTGTCTCCGTGCAACAAATGCGTCGTGATGGTGTTATTTTTACTCCGGATGTGGCGGCTAAACAACGTTATACTTCCGATCGCTTAAACCGTTTAGTGGCGGCCCTTACTGAAGCCTATAACAAGCAACAACAGGATTTAAGTTCGACAGTCGTAGGTGCGTTCCAATCAGGTCTGATTACCGATAATAATGGTCGTTTAGCGTTGGCGATGGATGCCACATTTGCTCAGGCTTGGAGTAAATTGGCTTCGGCATTACCGCAATTAGGCTTTGATACAGTGTCTGAAGTGGCAGGTCGTGGTCAACGTGAATTGAAGTATAAACACTTGGATAAATCAGAATGGTTGCGTTTTGGTGTGAATCGTCCTGATTTGGATAAGGGCACTTATCATTTACAGATTTCCGCAGTGGGTAAGCAAAGTGCTGCAGTGTTAAGTGACGAAGATGGTAAAGCATTAAATGAAGATGCGGCTAAAGCAGTTTATAACGCCTTGGGGCAATTGTTAGCCCATTAGTTAATAGCAACATAAAAAAATGCGGCTTAGGAATATTCCTAAGCCGCATTTTTTATCTGATTTATTCGACGGTGACACCTAAATTGCCAATTTTAACGCCCAACAAACCTAAGGACACGGGATCCAAATAATCCCCTAAAAATTTAAATAATTCCTGCAAATCCGTAAAGTCACGCTTAATTTTTACTTGGTCTTCTACTCGACGGACAAACTCATAACGGATGGTTTCTTCCAAATGGGCGGTTAAGATTAAATAAACGGTTTCAAAGAAGTGGCTTTGCGCACCTTCTTCACCGGGATCACTGATCCGTACATTCCAAGTATTATTAAATAGTTCGACGTGCTTTGTCATATTTACTCCTAGTATTTTATTTTTTGTCTGATAATAAAAACCCGATTATAAAGCCTCTAAAATAGAAGATTTATAATCGGGCTTTTCAAATCCATATCCCACATGTTTGGCTTTTCGCTGATAGCTGCCTTTTCCTTTCCGTTTTCGCTCAATACGCGGGCGAAATAATGTATCGCTTAATAGCGCCATAATCGCATTATCTTGAATCGCACCCTTGCGATGTTGATAAGCGCCGTTTGTTTTTTTTGCCATCTTTTACCTCTTGCGACGTGAAAATTCACGCCGCACATTATAAGGATAAATCACAAAATTTCCAGCACGCATTGTGGTGGTCGGCCAATCCGTGCTTTATCGCCATTTACTACAATTGGCCGTTCCAATAGGGCAGAGTGCTCGCTTAAGGCGGCTAACAACTGAGCATTGGTGACTTCCGGTCGATCTAATTGTAGTTGTTTAAATAACTCATCTTTGCAGCGCATCATTGCTCGAATATCGGTGATTCCCAATTTATCCGCTAATGCCTGTAGCTCTGTAACGCTGTAGTGTTTTTGTAGATACGTCTCGATTTGTACTTCGATGCCTTGTTGTTCCAATAATGCTAAGGTTTCCCGGCTTTTGGAACAACGTGGATTATGATAAATCCGAATCGTCATAGAATTTCTCCTGTTCGCTATAATCAGTGGGAATTTTAACTTATAATGGCGCAAATTTCTCTTGGAAAAGCATTATGTTTGAAATGTTGAAAAGCTGGTACCAACGTCGTTTAAGCGATCCGCAGGCGATGGGATTATTGGCGATTTTGTTGTTTGGCTTTGTAGCGATTTATTTTTTTAGTGACATTATTGCGCCTCTATTAATCGCCATCGTGTTGGCCTATTTACTGGAAATACCGATAGCTTTTTTAACCGAAAAACTCAAATTCCCCCGCATGTTAGCTACTATTGTGGTGTTTGGCGGCTTTTTAAGTATTGCGCTGTTAGTCTTTTTAGGATTAGTTCCGACCTTATGGAACCAAATGCTTTCATTGTTAAGCGATTTGCCGGCGATGTTTAACTTATTCAATGAATGGTTGTTACAACTGCCGGAACATTACCCGGAAATTATCGATTATTCGATGGTCGATGCCTTTTTCTCCGCGGCTCGTACCAAGATTCTAGGCGCTGGCGAGTCAGCAGTAAAATTATCCCTATCTTCTCTAATGAATTTGGTGTCCTTCGGTATTTATGCATTTTTAGTACCTTTGATGATGTTCTTTATGCTTAAGGACAAGGGCGAGTTATTGACTAGTGTGAGTCGTTTTTTACCACGTAACCGTACTTTGGCATCGCAAGTGTGGAAGGAAATGCAGCAACAAATCTCAAATTACATTCACGGTAAAGTGCTGGAGATTTTAGTTGTCGGCGTGGTGACTTATTTGATTTTTCTTTTCTTCGGTCTCAATTACCCGTTATTACTGGCGGTGGCTGTCGGTATTTCTGTGTTAGTGCCTTATGTGGGCGCGGTATTGGTCACTATTCCAGTCGCCTTAGTGGCGCTTTTTCAATTTGGTTTGAGTCCAACCTTCGGCTACATCATTTTGGCTTTCGCAATCAGTCAATTGTTGGATGGCAATTTATTAGTGCCTTATTTATTCTCTGAGGTCGTTAATTTGCATCCGTTGGCGATTATTATCTCCGTATTAATCTTCGGTGGGCTATGGGGTTTTTGGGGCGTGTTCTTCGCGATACCATTGGCTACCTTGGTAAAAGCTGTGCTGAACGCTTTACCGGACGAATCCGAATAAAAAAGCGTTTGTTGGCCTCTTTTTTAGGCTTAACAAACGCCCCCTTGAAATAGCAAGTTTTTGTTAAAATCACCTCTAAGTTATTGATTTTATTAGAGGTGGTTTAAAAATGCATTTAATTATCTTCGTTCCTCTAAATAGAGCACTTCGGCCTCTGTGGTTTCCCCTGTTTTGAGGCGCCATTTGATATTCCATGCGCCCAACCAAATACCGTATTCCCGCTCATCCTGTTTGCCATGTTGATAGGCTGGGCGCGGATCCTGTGCCAATACATCTCGGATAAAGCGCATCAGATGCGGTTCCTGTGTTTGTAGGCGGGCAAGTTGGGATAATGCGCGCTCACTAAATTCCACGTTCAAGGGAGCATTGGGTTTATCTTGAGCAAATCCACATTGGGCGTCGGGTTCGCAATCGGCATAGGTTAAATAAGGTTTAATATCAAAAATCGGAGTGCCATCGACTAAATCCACCGGCCCAAGATGCAGTAATACTTTGCCTTGTTTGCATTCGATACTCTTTAGTGCAACTTTAGATAGGCCTAATGGATTTGGTCGGTGGGTGGCCCGACTGGCAAAAACGCCAACCCGTTGATTACCGCCTAAACGGGGTGGACGTACGGTCGGTGACCATTTACCGGTTTCGATGCGATCAAATTGGAAGATCAACCACAAATGGCTAAATTGTTCTAGTCCTCGCACTGCCTCCGGTACGTTATAAGGCGGGAGTAATTCGATAATACCGCAACCATCTTCAACTAAATTAGCTTGTCGGGGAACCGAAAATTTTTCTCGATAGGGTGTGTGAATGCGGGCAATAGGGGAAAGAGAAAGGGGTAAATCGTTCATCATTGTGCTTTTTCGTGTAGAATACGCGCTCATTTTAACAAAAGCAGAAAGAAAATGACCAATCAAAAATTGCACATGTGGTGGCAAACCGCCCGTCCGAAAACCTTACCCTTAGCTTTGGCTTCGATTTTTACCGGTTCGGCGTTAGCATATTGGGCCGCGCCCGGAGAATTTAGTGTCGGCGTTATGGGGCTGTGTTTATTGACCACGATTTTATTGCAGATTTTATCTAATTTTGCCAATGATTATGGCGATCATCAAAAAGGTTCCGATACAAAGGAACGGATCGGCCCGTTGCGCGGTATTCAGCAAGGCGCTATTTCCGCTCAGGAATTAAAATGGGGGCTCATTCTAGTGGCCTTAGCCGCTTTTGTCAGCGGTGCTGCACTGATTGGATTGGCTTACCAAGGATTGGCCGATTTGTTAGCATTTGCCTTATTGGGGATTTTGGCCATTGTGGCAGCGATTACCTATACAGTTGGTGCAAAACCTTATGGTTATATGGGCTTGGGTGATTTATCGGTATTGCTATTTTTTGGTTTACTTGGCGTAGGTGGTACCTATTATTTGCAAGCACATAATTTGCATTGGTGGGTCTTTTTACCTGCCTTGGGATCGGGATTGTTGGCCACCGCGGTGCTAAATATTAATAACCTGCGTGATATTGAGCAGGATGCAAAAGTGGGCAAGATTACCTTGGCCGTACGTTTAGGGCCACATGCCGGACGGGTCTATCATAGTATTTTATTAAGTGCTGCGGCTCTCTGCTATTTGCTATTTACCGCACTTTATTCAACTAGTCCGTGGCATTATTTATTTTTGCTCGGTATACCGTTGTTGTTTAAACATGGCTTTTTTGTATTGAGCCATCCGGAACCCATGGCATTACGCCCGATGTTGGCGCAAATGTCGATGATTTCATTAATTATCAATGTGCTTTTTAGTTTAGGGTTGCTTATTGGCTAAATCCTCCTATACTAGAACGAGTTTCAATTATTAGGGAATGGTTATGTATATCGATACTTCAGAACTTTGCGATTTTTATGCCGATCAGGTTGATGTGGTGGAACCAATTTTTTCCAGTTTCGGTGGCGTGAGCAGCTTTTTCGGTAAAATTACTACCGTAAAATGTTTTGAAAACGTAGGTTTGATTGCTGAAATTTTGGAAGAAGACGGTGAAGGTCGAGTGTTGGTTGTAGATGGTGGTGGGGCTGTGCGTCGAGCGTTAATTGATGCAGAGTTAGCACAATTAGCTGCAGATAATCGCTGGGAAGGCATTATCGTTTACGGAGCTGTTCGTCAATTACAACAATTAGAAAATATTGATATTGGTATTCATGCCCTTGCTCCAATTCCAGTGGGCGGTGATGAAAATAATTTAGGTGAGAGTGATCTTCCGGTGAATTTTGGCGGAGTGACTTTCTTTCCCGAAGATTATATATATGCCGATTTAACGGGAATTATCCTTTCTCAAGAGCCATTGGATTTAGAAAATTTCGATTGGCAATAAATGAACAAAATAGGGTGCGGCTAAATAGCCGCACTTTTTTTGTTCCAATTTTTTGCACTCTGTCACACTTTTAAAGATTGCTCATTGCAAGAACGTAACATTCCTTTAACATCTAAACACTATTGTTGCTTTAGTTGGAGGAATCTTATGGATGCTAATTTATTGAAAGGCTATAAAAATGGGCCTATTTTTATCGGCGCCATTGTTCTGTTTTTTCTTTTGTTAAAATTTTTACCTTTTAATCCAAAAGAAAACGCTGGACTGGCATTGTTGGCATTTATTGCCGTACTTTGGTTAACCGAGGCGTTGCACGTTACGGTTACCGCGTTATTAGTTCCGCTAATTGCGATCCTATTAGGCTTGGTTACAACGAAGCAGGCGCTAGCGGCATTTTCTGATCCGACGATTTTCCTCTTCTTTGGTGGCTTTGCATTAGCGACCGCATTGCATATTCAAAAGCTCGATAAAATGATCGCTAACAAGATTATGGCATTGGCACGAGGCAACTTACTGCGTGCGGTGTTATATCTTTTTAGTATCACGGCCTTCTTATCGATGTGGATGAGTAATACGGCCACCGCAGCCATGATGTTGCCATTGGCGATGGGGATATTAAGCCAAATGGATAAGGAAAAAGAGCACAATACTTACATTTTCGTGTTGCTCGGTATCGCCTATAGTGCCAGTATCGGTGGTATGGGGACCTTAGTGGGAAGTCCACCGAATGCAATCGTCGCAAGTAACTTACATTTAACCTTCTCTGATTGGTTATGGTATGGGTTACCGATAATGATTATTTTAATGCCGTTGATGTTAGGAACATTATTTTTGGTATTTAAACCAAAATTGAATATTCGTTTCGAACAATCATTTGAAAAAATTGAATTGAATGGTAAACGCATTCTGACATTAGCGTTGTTTGTGGTTATTGCATTCTGCTGGATTTTTAGTAGTCAGCTCAACCCATTGATTTCCGGTTTCTTAGGTTTATCAAAAAATATCGGTAGCTTCGACAGCGTTGTAGCCTTGGCGGCTGCAATTGTGATTTGCGCCACCGGCATTGCCAGTTGGAAACAAATTCAAGAAAACACTGAATGGGGCGTGTTAATGCTATTTGGCGGCGGCCTGACCCTTAGTGCCGTTTTAAAAGATTCTGGTGCTAGCAATATTTTAGCTAACGGGATTGTATTCTTGGTAGAAGGACAACATTTCTATCTCATTGGCTTATTGGTCGCTACCTTCATTATTTTCTTAACTGAAGTGACTTCCAATACTGCTGCTGCTGCGTTATTGGTGCCAATCTTTATTTCCATTGCTCAATCCTTGGGAATGCCGGAAGTTGGCTTAGCGTTAATTATCGGTTTAGGAGCATCCTGTGCCTTCATGTTGCCGGTAGCTACACCGCCAAATGCCGTGGTGTTTGGTACGGGACAAATTAAGCAATCGGAAATGATTCGAGCGGGTTTTGTGCTTAACTTAGTGTGTATCTTTGTGATTGCCACTATTGGCTATCTATTCTGGTTGAATTAAAACGCTATTGCGGTTTTCAAAGTTTTCTCTAAAATAGATGCTAAGTCGTTGATTTTATTAGAGATGAAATAAAAATGCGGCGCAAGTTCATTTGCGCCGTATTTATTTGTCGATGGATTATGCTTCGTCATCCGATTCTATCTCGTTTTCCGTATCTTTGAATCGTTCGATAATCTCTTGAATTTCTAAAGCCATTTTTTGATCGCATTCGCGGGCAATGTCCACCATCGCCGGGTTTTTAAATATTCCTTTATCAGGATCATAGACTTGAGCCATCAAAGCAACTTCATGGCGGTCTGCTTCAAAATAATATTGGCTGATGGCTTTTGCTGTTTGCGGTTCCATACCTAAGTGAATGAGCGCGCGTTTGCCTGCACGTACCGCGGAATCAAAGGTTTCCCGAATAACATCATCGGCACCGGCTTGATGCAATGCAAAGGTATCAAAACGATCAAAAGCCCGCGCAATGATTTTTATATGCGGATTGATTTCTCGGGCAAAATGTACGATTTGATGCGCCTGTGCCGGATTATCAATGGCCACAACCAGCAAATCGGCATTTTCTAGTCCGGCCGCGAGTAAAAACTCAGGGCGGGAGGCATCACCAAAATAGGATTTAATGCCATATTCATTAAAGCCTTTAATCATTTGTGGATCTACATCCACTATCGTGGTGGCATAACCACTTAAGCGTAAGACATCGTTAACGATTTGCCCGAAGCGTCCCATGCCGACCACCAGAATAGGGTGTTGTTCATCAATCTCATCAGCTTGGATTTCCAAGCTTTGCTTATGTGGCTTCAGACACTCATAAGCGATAAGGACGATGGGGGTTAATACCATAGAAAGTACCACAATGGCCGTCATATTCGCATTCACGGTAGCATCAATGACGCCCAATGCATTAGCAGAAGAAAAAAGAACGAAGGCAAATTCACCACCTTGAGCCATTAATAAAGCACGTTCAATTGCTGTTTCATGGGTACTTTTAGCCATGCGGGCGACGAAATAGATACATAGCGCCTTAGTTAACATAAGCACTACAACGCCAATGCCGATGAGTAACCAGTTCTCAGCAACAACATTAAGATCGAGAGCCATTCCAACCCCAAGGAAAAAGAGCCCAAGCAATAACCCGCGGAACGGTTCAATATCCGCTTCTAATTGGTGGCGAAATGAGGATTCAGAGAGCATAACTCCCGCTACAAAGGCTCCTAATGCCATGGATAATCCGGCTTCTTCCATTAATAAAGCTGCGCCTAACACAACAAATAATGCTGCAGCAGTCATTACTTCTCGAGCTTTGGAGTTAGCCAGAATTCTAAATATCGGATTTAAAATAAAGCGGCCAATAAAGACTAAGATCGCCAGAGCTACGATAGCAATCAGAGAGGATTGCCACCATGTCATGCTGGATTGGCTTTCTAATGGTGAAAGAAAGGCGATAACAGCAAGTAATGGAACAATCAGTAAATCTTCGAATAATAAAATTGAAACGATTTTTTGCCCTCGCTTCGTGGAGAGTTCTTTGCGTTCGCCTAATACCTGCATCACTATTGCTGTTGAGGTTAATACGAAACCGGACGAGCAGACAAAGGCGGTTTCCCAAGATAAACCAAATTGCACCGAAACAACCGTCATCAGTACCGCACAAATGATGACTTGTAGACTACCTAGGCCAAAGATTTGTCGGCGTAGTCCCCATAAATGAGAGGGTTTCATTTCCAGTCCAATGACGAATAGGAACATCACAACGCCAAATTCGGCTAAATGAATAATAGCTTGTGGGTCATTGATGATATGTAACCCAAACGGTCCAATGATTAAACCAGCAGCTAAATAGCCTAACACCGAACCTAGTCCTAAACGTTTAAATAGAGGGACGGCAATAACTGCCGCACCTAATAAGGCGACGACCCGAATGAGATCCCCAGCACCTTCTGCTGCCATAGCTAACTCCTCAAATATTTTAGATATAAAAAAAGATCGCATAATGCGATCTTCAAAATTGGTCCCCCCTGCCGGACTTGAACCAGCGACCAAGCGATTATGAGTCGCCTGCTCTAACCGACTGAGCTAAGGGGGGAAAGTAGCGGAATTATAGGGAAATAATCCCGCAAAGTCTAGATAAGCGAATTTAGTCGTTGGAAAAATCACCGACGAATTATTGCAATAGCGAAATATCCGCCACTTGTAGGAACAAGTCTTGTAACGTGTTTAAAATCGCTAAGCGGTTTTGGCGTAATGCCGGATCTTCAGCATTTACCATTACGTTATCAAAGAAACTGTCTACCGGTGCGCGTAAGTTTGCTAATTTATCTAATACTGCTGTGTAATCGCCTTGCGCGATAAGCGGTTGTACTTCAGTGCGTAATGCAAGTACAGCTTCAGCAAGAGCTTTTTCTGCTGGCTCTACGCAAGCATTCAAATTGATCTCGCCAATTGGCGCATCTACTTTGGCTAAGATATTGCTGACACGTTTATTTGCTGCTGCTAAGGCTTCCGCTGAATCTAAAGTACGGAAGTGAGAAACCGCACGCACGCGCGCATCAAAATCAGCTGGGCGAGTCGGACGACGAGCTAATACAGCTTGGATCACATCCACCGCAATGCCTTCATCTTGATACCATGCACGGAAACGACCGAGCATGAAGTCCACCACATCGGCGACCACGTTTTGATTTGTGAGTTTATCACCGAAAAGTGCGGCTGATTTTTTCACTAAATCTTCTAAATCAAGTGGTAAGTTTTTCTCAACGATAATACGCAATGAACCTAATGCCGCACGGCGCAATGCAAATGGGTCTGCGCTACCTTTTGGTGCTTGTCCGATGCCGAAGATACCCGTTAAGGTGTCAAATTTATCGGCTAACGCGACCGCACTTGCAACGAGTGATTTAGGTAATTCATCACCGGCAAACCGTGGCATATACTGTTCGTTTAACGCCACCGCCACTTCTTCGTCTTCACCGTCATGACGGGCATAGTGCATCCCCATTACGCCTTGCGTATCGGTGAATTCAAACACCATGTTGGTCATCAAGTCACATTTTGACAGTAAGCCGGCACGTTTTGCTTTCGCTTCGTCTGCACCGATTTGTCTTGCAATTTCACCTGCAAGTTGCTCAATGCGATCAGTTTTATCTTTCAATGTACCCAATTGTTGTTGGAACAACACAGTTTCTAAGCGTGGTAAACGATCAACCAGTTTTTGTTTTAAGTCGGTTTTGAAGAAGAATTCCGCATCGGTTAAACGTGGGCGAACCACTTTTTCGTTCCCTTCGATAATCGCTGTTGGATCTTCTGGGTTGATGTTTGATACGAAAATAAAGTGCGGTAATAATTTGCCGTCTTTGTCATAAATCGGGAAATATTTTTGGTCGCCTTTCATGGTGTAAACCAAGGCTTCCGCAGGCACCGCTAAAAAACGTTCTTCAAATTTTGCCGCTAAAACATTTGGATATTCCACCAATGAAGTCACTTCTTCAAGCAAGCTTTCTTCAATATCAGCCACGCCGCCAAGTGCGGTCGCTTTTGCTTGCGATTTTGCAAGGATTTCCGCTTTACGTTCGTTGAAATCGGCTACTACAGACCCTTTTTGACGTAATAATTGTGGATATTGGTCTGCATGTTGAATTTCAAATTCTTTCTCGCCTAAGAAACGGTGTCCGCGAATAGTGCGCGAACTTGCCACACCTAAAATTTCGCCTTCGATTAACTCATCACCTAACAGCATGGTCACGGTATGAACCGGACGGATAAATTGCACGGTTTTATCTGCCCAACGCATTGGTTTTGGAATTGGCAATTTCGCCAACGCATTTGCCACAATGCCGTTAAGCAAGTTTTTGGTCGGCTGACCTTCAATTTTCGCACGATGAACGAGCCATTCGCCTTTATCAGTCGCAATGCGCTCTGCTTGGTCAACGGTAATCCCACAACCACGCGCCCAGCCTTCTGCTGCTTTAGTTGGTTTACCTTCAGCGTCAAAAGCTGCTGAGACAGCAGGCCCGCGTTTTTCGATTTCTTTGCTCGGTTGCTGTGTGGCTAAGTTCAACACTTTTACCGCCAAACGACGCGGCGCCGCAAACCATTCGATTTTATCGAAGGTTAAACCCGCTTGGTTTAATTCCGCTTCAACGTTATCCGCAAAAGAGGTCGCTAATGTTTTGAGAGCTTTTGGTGGCAGCTCTTCTGTGCCGATTTCTACTAGGAAGTTTTGGGTTGTCATTTTGTTTCTCTTATTTAAAAATTCTGTAGGTTTAAATTCTTATGTTCTTCGTTATCACTTCTGCCAAATCTCCCCTCCCCCTCTTTGCTAAAGAGGGGATTGGATCTTTGGAAAGTTAAATATTTATGTTCTACTTTAAAGCTTTTTGAAAGCAGATAATTTAATCTTTATTGAAATTAAAATGTAAATGAGCCAGTTACAATCAATTTACTCAAGAATCCCCATCTTTAGCAAAGAGGGTATTTGATCTTTGCAGAGTTAAATATCTACGTTTTACTTTAACGTTTTTTTAAAGCAGATAATTTAATCTTTATTGAAATTAAAATGTAACTGAGTCAGTTACTATCAATTTACTCATGAATCCCCCCTCTTTAGCAAAGAGGGGTAGGGGGAGATTTGGTAGAGCTACTTAACGCTCATACTCAATCAGTCCTCATATTCTCAAAATATAAATAGTCCACTACTATCAATTTACCCAAGAATTCCCCTCTTTAGCAAAGAGGGGTAGGGGAGATTTGGCGGAGCTACTTAACGCTCATATTCAATCAGTCCTTACATTCTCTAAAAACAAATAAATCTGCTCTACTACACTTTCAATTTCACGCATTACTTCATCATTGCTAAATCGCATCACAGTGAAACCAAGTGAATTTAATTCTGCATCTCGCAATGCGTCTTTTTCCTGATAATCAGGCTCATAATGCTGACTACCGTCTAATTCGATAATCAGCTTTGCTTTCGCACAATAAAAATCAACGATATAACTTAAAAGAGGCTTTTGTCGATTAAATCGAAATCCTAATAATTGATCTCGATTGATGCGTTGCCATAGCTTTCTTTCCGCATCCGTTTGATCCGCTCGCAATTTCTGCGAATTCTCTTTTAAGTATTTTTCATAGGGTTGCATGAACGCTATTTTTTGCCGTTTTCAATACTCTTACTCAATACCCGTTGAAAACGCTCGTAATCACAAAAGTCATTTTCATCTTTTTTACAGCCTTTGAGGGTTAATGCTGTTTGGTTTGGTGGTGTCGCTAAGCTTAATGGCGTGATGTTAATTAGCTGCTCGGTGCTTTGATACACATAATCCAACTTAAATTTGAGCTTGCCACTTGGTTTGTGCTTCCACACTTCAAATAGCAACTTGCCGCCAATGGGGATATTTTCCAATGAATCATTCAATTCATAAGGCTCAACACCCAATGCCGCAAGCAGAGCGACGATATTAGAATCATGACCAACCAATAAGTTAATTTTGTTTTCGCTGTTTAGCTGTTGCTGAATAAATGCTAATAACGGATATGAGGCATTTTGTGCCAACGCTTCGTTGTTTTTAAATAACGTGCGGTAATATTCGTTTTTAATTTCGTTAATTGCACGCCATTTTTCTTGGCTATCCACGCGGCCGTTTGCGATTTCTGAATCAGGCTTGCCCACATAATGCGCAAGCAATAATGCACTGACAATTTTCTTTCCAGTGCTGATAGAGCCAGTAATTTTGACTGACTTGCCGTTTTTAATACTGTATTCACCGACTTTTCCACCTAAATCGCATTCGCTTTTTTGCAAGCAGTTTGGTGAGTTTTTGTAATCGATGATCTCACTTAATAGCGCATAATTTGGTGCTAATTTTTGCTGTAAAGCGGTTAAATCAACGTTATTTTTTGCAGATTCAATCAAAGTTTGACTTGGATTATGCGCCTGCGTGTTGAAAATTGGATCTTTTTCTGAACCAATTTTACCGTGATGTTGCAGTTGAACATTGCAGCCCGCAAAAGCTCCCGCCACAATGGCTTGCCCTGTTGCAATAGTCCGTTGCACGCCATTCGCATAAGCGAAAATACCCTCGCCCGATGCACAACGATCTGTCGTTAATAATCCTTTATCCGCAAGCCATTGCCCTAAATATTGGCCGAAATAGGTTTCTAACACCGTCCCTTTTGCCGTGAGATAACCTGATGGCACATCCCATTTCGCCCACGCATACGGGGAATATTTTGCCATCTCTTGAGGGTCTTTTTCCACTGGCGAGCGTAATCCATGGCGACTGAAGATTAATATTTTCTCAAGTTCATAATCTGCACCCGGTGCATTTTGGGGATTTTCTGCCGCACAAAGAAGATTTGTCGTACTAAAGCCAACTAGCAACACCATTAAGTTTCGGATAAGTTTTTTCATCTTTAAGCATTTCCCGTTGTTAATTTATCTAAAAATACCCAGAGTGCATTGTTCATGGCTTGATAGTCAAAGGTTAGAATATCTTCAGCTTTTTGCACAAAAGGGTATTCAGTACTGAGCTTTGCTAAATTTTCATGGCGAACAATATCCTGTGCAATTGCTTGGGTAAATTCCAAATGACATTGAAAACCATAGACTAAAGGCGAATAACGCACAATTTGTCTTGGGCAACCTTGGCTAGCTGCAAGAATAACTGCATCATTTGTCAGATTTGGCATATCATTGTGCCAATGGCCGACAGTTAAAGAATGACCAAAGTGCGCAATATTATCATCTTTTAAGCCTTCTTCATTGAGTAAAATCGGGAAGTTACCGATTTCTTTATGTGGGCTATGAGAGTAGCCAATGCCGAAACTAGCACCAATTAATTGTGCACCTAGACAAATTCCTACTACAATTTTATTGGCATTAATCGCCTGTTGGATTAGGCGTTGCTCTGCTTGTGGAGCATAATAAGGAAAATTAATGCGATCTTCATCAGGCGATTGTGGACCACCCAGTACAATTAACATATCGAAACTATCCGCATTGGCGGGCAGAGCTTCAAAAAGATGAACCTTGCTAAAAGAAACCTGGTAGTTGCGCATTAAAGCCCAATCTAAATAGGCTCCTGGATTCTCAAAATCTTCGTGTTGAATAAAATGGACGCGCATACCCACTCCTGTAAAACGCTATACTGCTTTTAAAAGTTTTTCCAAAAACAATAGGTAAGTTATTGATTTTATTAGTGTTGGTCAAAAAATTAATCGCCAAGTGCTGCCACGGCACTGTAGAAGTTAAAGGCGTATTTCATTCCGTAAACAATTACTAGCAATATTGCTGCTAAATTGACACTTAGAAAAAAGACCAATTGCTTGGCATTAGTTTGTTGCCAGATTTGTTTAAAGATCGTCCAACCATTGGCATCAACGGGAGCATTGTGGTGCAACTCGTTGAGTGATTTCAGCATTTTTTTACTAAAACTCACAACATTAATCAGCATCACACTAAAGGCGATAAATGCTGATGAGAAGGAGAAAAAGAGCAAAATGGCTTGGTCTAAATCAAAATATTCCCAGCGTAGTTTGCCAAACATAAAAAGTGCAAGGGAGAAAAAAAGAACGGCTGGCGTTAAATTACGTAAAAACATCAAATAATCATCACCGATCTTAAATAGAAACTCCCAAAAGCTAATTTTTACCTTCTCCATTATTTACGGATTATCCAGCTTTTCTTAGTTTTCATTAAACGCACTTTGCCGTCTTTGGAGACATAGCCACCTTTGACTACCTCTAAAATTGTGTTTTCTGGCAAATCAGAGGCAAACACTTCAACCTGTTGCTTATCTTCTGACAGAATGCCGTACACCGCTTGAGTTTTATTGGCGGGATCGTCTAACTTAATATCCGCCACATCAAACACTTGTACACAGGCTTTTTTCAAATAAGAATAAGACTGCCCCGCACTGGGTAAGCAACCGTGGGCATCGGTTTCCCCGCCCACGGTTGGTATTTCAGCTTGCGGTTGTGCATTGCTACAAGCGGTCAAAATCATCGCTGAAGTTGCAAAGGCTAACGCTTTTTTCATCATTTTAGAAAAATCTCTTTTAATTTGGATTCATCTAAAATAACACGGTCATCATCTAACAATAATGCCGGAAAGCCCGCATAGCCTTGCGCTTTGGCATTATCAAATGCTGGGTGACGATCGCGCAAGCGCAACCATTGTTTCAAATTTGGAATAGAAGATAAGACTTCCACGGCCTCATAATCCACGCCTAAGCGTTTTAACTCTGCGACAAATGGCGCTGTATCTGGGCAATCTGCCGCATAATAAAGAATGGGTTTCATTATTCACCTCCTTGTTCTGCTGCCGCAGTTGGGTTTAATGTCGGTTCGCCAATTTTTGTCAAACGGTTACGATCACGATGTTCAAATGGTGCATCATAATTTGGGATAATCAGGGTTGTGGTTTGATCATATGACCAAGTGCCATCATCATGGAATTTCACCGTCATTTCAAAACTTTCCGTTGTGAATGAACGCTCTAAGAACGGATTCGAAATGATGCCATTTGTTAGTGAACCGCGTACCGCTTTTACCGTAAACTCTTTTGCATCAGCCGGTGCATTACCGACCGCAATAAACGTTTGGCCGCGTGGAATGCTACCCGTTAATAAAATATTGCCTGTTTCAGGTTCCCATAACCAATAACCCACTTGGTCGTGGAAGGTTTCCACTTCGCCTGGTTGTACAATATGGGTGTGGTAACGCAATCCATAGTAGAGTTGTGGGCCATTAGTTTGTGCATCGGTTGGTTGTGCTTCGTAACGTTCGATATAAGGATCTTTTTCCGGACCTTCTGCTTTTGGATTGATATCTAGTCCACGAGAACCCTCCCAAATGCCGGCAAGTCTGGCTAATGGCCCTAAATTTGCCAACGTGTCAACATCGGTTTCTGCTTCAGTATAAATATCATCTGGGTATTGAAAATCTTTCATGATGCTCTCCTTATATTCTTGTGTTGATGCGTAAAGTGTGGTCGTTTCGCCTTATTTTTTACAACCTGGGAAACCTAAGGCTTCACGGCTTGCATAATAGGCTTCTGCCACGCCTTTGGTTAATGCACGAATGCGTAAAATATAACGTTGACGCTCTGTGACCGAAATTGCTTTACGTGCATCTAACAAGTTGAAGCTGTGTGCCGCTTTTAAAATGCGCTCGTAAGCCGGTAATGGTAACGGACGTTCTAATTCTAATAAGCTTTTCGCTTCTTTTTCGTATTGATCGAAGCAGTAGAATAAGAAATCGGTATCGGCGTATTCAAAGTTGTAAGTCGATTGCTCGACTTCGTTTTGATGGAACACATCCCCGTAAGTGGTTTTACCAAGTGGACCATCAGACCAAACTAAGTCATACACAGAATCCACACCTTGAATGTACATCGCTAAACGCTCTAAACCGTAGGTGACTTCACCTGTTACTGGTTTACATTCTAAGCCACCCACTTGTTGGAAATAGGTAAATTGGGTCACTTCCATACCGTTTAACCACACTTCCCAACCTAAACCCCAAGCACCTAAAGTTGGGTTTTCCCAGTTATCTTCCACGAAACGGATGTCGTTTTGTGTTGGATCAAAACCAAGCATTTCAAGGGAACCTAAATAGAGTTCTTGAATGTTATCTGGGGACGGTTTAATCACCACTTGGAATTGGTAGTAATGTTGTAAACGGTTTGGGTTTTCGCCATAACGACCGTCGGTCGGACGACGTGAAGGTTGCACATAAGCGAATGCCATCGGTTCAGGGCCTAGTGCACGTAATGCGGTCATTGGGTGAGAGGTACCTGCGCCCACTTCCATATCAAAAGGTTGCACAACGGTACAGCCTTGATTTGCCCAATATTCTTGCAAGGCTAAAATCATGCCTTGGAATGTTTTTACGTTGAATTTTGTTGTCATAATTTGGCTTCTATAAATGGATGAAAAATGCGGGCATTATACTTGAAACCGTAAGGTGGATAAAGGCGAAAAAGTGGGAGTAGAAAATCTTAGGGTTTATATTTAGTGGAATTTCCCCTGCTATTAAAGTTAGTCGGACTAAATTTAAAAGATCATTTATCAAAAGATAATGAGAATAAAAAATGAGAGTCTCTTTATTCTGATATATCCCTATGCTAAATAAAAAAACTCTCATTTTGCTCATGGCTGTTTAATTAAAGTTCATTGCCTACCAACGATACCCTAATTTCACACCAATTGTTCTCTGTTTACTTAATTGCGAACCTTGCGATTGAGCCGCATATACCGACGTGTGGAAATGTGCGACCTCACCACTTACGCCCAATTCTTTTTGCCAATAACGCCCGAACTGTTGTTGTAAAGTCGCCTGATTGACTTGAGTTTGCACGCGAGCATTTGATGCATCGACATAATTTACTGAGAAATACGGTTTAATTGCCACACCTTGAGCTGGTGTAAAGGTGTAATCTACTTTAACCCCTGTAGTGTAGCTATTAAATGCTATTTTCGGTGTCTGGATATTGACACCTTCGTATTGATAATTTTCACCTTCGATAAAGTGACGATTTACACCAAGATAAGGCTGTATGCCTAATTCTCCTAAACGAAACTGATAGTTCGCATTAAGGCCATAACTCATCACACGACGATGGATTTTTTGGCTTTGTTCACCTGAAATTTTACTTGAACTCACCCCATAACCTGCGTTGACACCCAATTGCCAATCATGCCATTGATATTGTGCAAACGCTGACACCATCGTGAGCCCCATCTGATTGGAGATCTGCTCATCAAAGGTATTATTAGCACGACCATGTGAGAAAATCGCTCCCATCCGTCCATTCTCAACTTTTTTCTGAACACCAACTTGGCGTAAATTCATATTTTGTTGATAAGCACGGAAATCATCTGAGTCATAACGTTTTTTATCTTGCGTAATATTCGTCCATACTGAAAGATCTGAATTTGAAACCAAAACTCTATCAAGCTCATGTTGAACTGAAAGCATACTATTTACCGTTGCAGACAATTCAGAAAGAGCACTATTTGAATAACGACTAATAAGTTCTTTTTGCTTGTGTTTTGCCTCTTCGGCTTTACGTTGTTCTTCGGATAGACGTTTTGCATCTTTCGCTAGATGTGCCTGTTCAGCAAGTTCTTTCTCTTTTCTCGGATTGTATAAGCGATAATCATGATTATCATTTTTTAACTCATAGCGATATACACCCACATCTACATGACCATTCGCTAAAGAAATATTGATGTTGTCTGTCTGAGCTGAGTTTCTAAGGGTCAGTAAGCTGAGTTGTTGTAAGGTTTGTGGTTCCGTACCGGAGTTGTGCACGTTTAATACAAAATTACCTGTTGCCAAACCATGTACTGCCACATGATCACCCTTGTATTCAGGCAAATAAGTGCGGTAATTAAAAGTACCATTTCCACTTAAATCACCTAGTAAGGTGAGTTGGTTAAATGTTTGGTTATTCGCTTGAGTTTCAAAATCCGGATTTAGTGTAATTTGGCTGTTATTGAGGCTTAAATTGCCAATTGTTGTGCTGTTCGGTAACGTCCAGTACGCACTGTTAGACAATGCTATCAGGGTGTCTTTAGTACCTTGAATTTGGTGCTCAAAATGGGTATTAATGAAATTTAATTTTGCCTGGTCAGAGAGAGTAATATCACCCTTTAAGGTAGCATTTTCAACTGTGCCCATAGTTTGGTTATTTAGCGCAAGTGTGCCTGTTTGAGTTGCATTATGCGCTAAGTGATATAGGCTTTGCCCATGTAGCACCACATTCCCCGTGACATCCGCAAATCCCAATACTGATAATGTTGTATTGTCATTAAGGGTAAAATTACCATTGATTTGACTACGCTCTAAGCTGGCAAAGACTTTATCGGATAAAGTTTGTTCGGTGCATTTCGTTAATCCTGTCCAATCAGAACGCGCACAAATTAAATTTGCCTGTTTATCGGTGACACCCAATGTAGCATTGGCGTTGTTGCTTAATTGCCAATCCCCGTTTATCGCAGAAACGTTTCTAGAAACGACCACATTTCCGCCGTTAATGACGAATTTTTCCGCTTTAAAGGTACGATTTAACCAGTCATCATCAATCACCACTTCCCCTTGGGGACGACCTATTAATGCCGGTCGGTTTTGATGGTTATAGGCATGAGGTGTTGGTCGACCACTAAGGACCAACGTACCGTTTTCTTGCGTAATATTGCCGTTTAAGTTAGTACCGCCCGATAATAAAAAGACGCTGTCTGCATGCGTAGGGCGATAAACTACATTTAATCGACCGTTATGAAGTGTGGTATTGGTTTCACCAAGCCAACCGTTAAATGCCATTGCTTTGGATTGGTTAATGTTATTTTCATTATTAATTTGAGCATTACCTAGAATCGTGATGGTTGCTGCCGTGCCTTTGTTATGGTTGACAATTTGTGCGCCTTCATCAGTATTTTGAATGCGGTTAAAAGTGAGTGAATGGCCATTAAGATCTAAACGGCCACCACGAAAACCGAAATAAATATTCTTGGGATTGACTTGGTCAGCACTTTCCAATTTTACCGTTGGGCGACCGCTCACAATCCCCAATTGATTAAAGGCTTGTTTTTTGCCTTGTTCGTCAGCTTGTTGATTTAAAACGACAACACCGTCTCCCACACTGATATCGCCAAGGTTTTCGCCTTTGCCGTTGACCAATAACGTGCCTTGCCCAATTTTAGACAAACGATCGCCTGCCGGATTTTTGATTTTCCATGTAACCGTACTGCCTTCCCCCACTGAAATACCTGCACCTTTCCAGGTTTCATCATTGGTAGGCTGCACCACAAAATCCCCTTCAAAGGTCAACCCACCGGCTCCCTGATCAATGTCATTTTTCAGAGTGATTGTGCTACTTTGCATATTCCCAAGATAAATATTCTTACCATGATGAAGTGCCGGCATATACGGGTTCGGCCCACCATATCCAAAGAATTCATCTTTGCCAGATGAAGGTAAGTTGTAATTGGCAAGCGGAGTGTTTACAACAATTTGGCTGCCTTTTTTAGCTAATTTACCGCTGCCATTGCCATTCGTTGTCCAGTCATAGGAAGCAGACGTAAATTCAAATACTGTCAGCAAATCACTATCAAGAATTTCATCCAAATAATCTTTTCGTGCAATTTGATACGTATTTTCTTTACCTTGATAAGGGTGTCCGCTACGCAATACGCCGTTTAACAGCCATTTTCCTGCCGTTTTATCGTAAATAAACATCGGAGATCCACTGTCACCGCTAGAACCTGAAATCGGTAACGGGCCATATTGATTCGGATGGCGCACATCACCACTTAGACTGATCTCACCATTGTTCGCCCAACCTTGCATAAAGGTATTGCCTGCGGTGAGGTAGTTATACGCCATAGCAATATGGTTGCCATTGTCATTATCATCACGCAAAAATTGCCAACCGCTACCAATTCTCACCCGCATTGGATACTTTTCTAAATCACCATAGGTGCTTCCTTGCATATTTGACACCATTTCTATCGGTGCAGCTTCTGTGACAAATTTGGCTAATCGAGGGTTATGGTAGTCCGTCATGTAAGGGTGAGTACGGTCGTTTTTATAATTATTTCGTTTAACGATGTTATAAGCAAATCGGTGCTGATCGGGGTTACTGCCTTCCATACCGAAATCAACATTTCTATAGCCTACGTTATGTGCCACGCTGACGATATATTGATCGCCTACAAGCGCAGCTACGCCATTACGACTAACCACCGAAAAATCCATCATTGGTGCATTTTGCATTATTGTGCCGATAGATTCGCCTTTTTTATTTAGTACCGCAATATTTTGTGCACCGGGAGTGAATTTGCCTTTATTTTCAGCAAAATCACGGAAATATTGATAATCCACACCGGAATAAACTTGTCCAGCGAAGGTCATTGAGCTGAGGTTCAATGCCACAAACGCAGCAATAAATTTAGGTTTAAAATTTGTCTTTTGCATAAAATTGGTTCAAATAAATTAATCAGTGATGGAGAAAGCATAGAATCATCACTGATTAGAAAAATGTTTATTTTGTATGATATGGTTGAATGTAATATCGGTTCTAGCAAATTTCGGAACAACCATGCTCCTTATTGCGTGAGTATAGAAAACTTCCGATTATTGATTAAAAATTTCCACCATTTTGATATGTTGGATTACCGCGCGACGATCAACCGCCGGATTATTAGAATCTAAGAGTTGTTGCCAATAACGAAGAGCCACTGGATAGTTTCTTTGTGCTAATGCTTCTGCAGCAAGGAGATTTAGGGACGATACCTCATTTTTATTGTCTTGTAGTGCGGCTTCAATTAATTGACGAACCTTCGGGGTAATTTTTTGCCCGGCTAAATAATATTGAGCTGTCGCACCTAAACCTAATAGTTCTGGTGTTTCTCCAAGAATCTGTGCCGCGTTACGCAAGGCAATTAGCGCATTGTCATATTGTTCCGCCTCCATATAGGCTTCAGCTAATTTACGCCAATCATCACCATTATTCGGATTGGCTCGCAGACGATTTTGAATGGTTTCTATCAGATCGCTTTGTTGAGCTTTTTCAGAGGTTTCTAGACGCTGATTGAGCGCAGCAACTTGTAGCTGTTCCCCCTGTTGAACGCGTTCTAGTCGATCGAGAGAAAAATAATAGGCGAGCGGCACAATTAACAGCAGGCTAAAGATAAGTAATAGGGTTTTGAGCCGTTGTGCCGGACTCGAGGTTACTTCGGGTAAATAGTTGCTTTGAGTGCTTCTAGGATCAGAAGAAGATAATGTGCTTGTTCCAGATGAATAGATATTCAACGATGGTTGTTTCATGGAATACCAAATAAGCGCAAAGGCCAAACCAAATAACAAGATAGGTGCTAACCAGAGTAGGGCGGTATTCCATTGAAATGGCGGTTTATAGTTTACAAATTGCCCAAAACGCGCCGTCATTGCATCAATAATTTGTTGATTGGTTTGGCCTTCATCGACCATTTTATAAACTTCCAGGCGTAGGTCATAGGCAATTGGTGAATTAGATTCAACTAGATTTTGGTTTTGACATTGTGGGCAGCGTAGAGATTTAGCCAATTCAACAGCTCGAGTTCGATCCGCTTGGTTTTTGAAGGCATAAGTATCCACCATTTCAGCGTGAGCAAATGGTAATAACCCTAAATAGCAGATTAGGAAAAAAAATTTTAGATATTTCATTTATGCGTTAATGCCTGTATTTGCGGTTTAAGTTCGGTTTGCCAAATTTGTTCGGTGAGCATGCCGGAAAATCGATAGCGAATAATACCGTTAGCGTCTACTAAGTAAGTTTCCGGAGCACCATCAACCCCTAGTTTGAGGGCAAGTTCCCCCCGACTATCATTAATGGAAAAGCGGTAAGGGTCGCCCATTTGTTCCAACATCATTAGGCCATTTTGTGGTTTGTCACGATAATCGATGCCGATAATAGGAATTTCCTTAGTGATTTCCAATAATAACGGGTGTTCCTGTTGACAGTAACCGCACCAGCTGCCCCATACATTTAACAGAAAAGGTTCGGCGGGCAAATCACGTAGACTTCTGGTTTGTGATGGATTAGCTAAGTCAGCCTGATAAAACTCAGGAACGGGTTTGCCAATCAGTGCAGAGGCAATTTGTTTAGGATCCTGTTTTAGTCCGGCAAAAAGCAATAGGCATACGGCTAAGAGCAGACCAAGCGGAATAAAGAATAGGATTTTTTTATTCATAGGATTTTCTCTTTCTGCAACATACCGATAATAGTGAGCCAAGTGCCATTAATAGGCCACCGGCCCATAACCAACGGATTAGCGGTTTATAATGAAGGCGGAAAGTAAATTCACCTTGCCCTAAATTATCGCCCATGACAATGTACAAATCCCCCCAAAAGCCCGCATCAAGGCCGACTTCACTCATGGTCATTGTGCGCACATCATAATAACGGCGTTCAGCAATAATTTCGGTATAAGGCTTATCCGCTTTATCGACGCGAAACCAGGCCACTTCTGCGGTAAAGTTTGGACCGATTTCATTAGAGAAGGTCTGATAGTGAAAATTGAATTCACCCAATTGCTGGCTTTGCTGTGGTGCTAAACGAACACCGATTTCACTTCCAAAATAACCACTCATTACCGCACCAATAGTCGCAATAGCTACACCTGAATGGGCCAAAATCATTGCTAAATAAGAGCACTTCATCAATCGCCAGTTTTGCCACAAGGTAGCCAATAGTAGCCAAATAGCCAAACTTAGCAGAATGTAGGCAAAAGCATTGAAACGCAACGTTTGATCATGATTTAGCACTTGGGCAATCATTAGGTAAGCGATGCCTAACGCCGGGATGAGTAACATTAGACGGCGCTTGAATTGCCCCTTGTCGCTACGTAGCCAATTAAGGTTTAGGCTTAGTACCATCGCTAATAGCATCAATGTGACTAACGGTAGGAAGATACTATTAAAATAAGGAGGCCCTACGGAAATGGAACCCCATCCCATAGCTTGGAAAAGCATTGGGTAAAAGGTCCCGAGAAAGGTGCTAACAGTCGCAATGGTTAAGATGACATTAATAAGTAAAATTGCCCCGTTTTTGGAAAGCAGTACGAAAGGCGCTTGGTTTTCTTCTTGTCGACTACGTAAGGCAAAAAGACCTAAGGATACTACCGTGAGCAAGAAGAATATCAATAATAATACATAGCCGCGCGAGTTATCTAAGGCAAAGGCATGCACTGAAGTTAAGGCACCGGAGCGTACAATAAATGTCCCCAGTACGCTGAAAGCAAAGGCTAGCAAGGAAAAGAGTGTAGTCCAATAACCAAACAGCCCTTGTTTTTCGGAGACGAGTTGACTATGTAAGAGCGCTAATCCTAATAACCAAGGCATTAAAGAGGCATTTTCTACCGGGTCCCAGAACCACCATCCCCCCCAACCGAGTTCGTAATAAGCCCACCAAGCGCCCAATACAATACCGATAGTTAATAGCAACCAGGCGGTTAGTACCCATGGGCGCATCATTTGGGCGAGTTGGCTAAGCGGGCGTTGGATAATTAGTCCACTTAAGGAAATCGCAAAATTGACGGCAAATCCGACGTAGCCTAAGTAGAGTAGTGGAGGGTGAAAAATAAGTCCGATATCTTGTAGCATCGGATTAAGATCGCGTCCTTCCGGCGGTGCAGGAAAAATACGGCCAAAGGGATTGGAATAAAATAGAATAAAAATAGTGAAAGCAAATAGGATAATGCCAAGAATCGCTAGCACTAAGGCGGAGAATGCTTGTTCCCGACGACGATTGATAAAGGCAAATGCCGCCAACCAAAGGCTTAGGGAGAATAACCAAAATAGCATGGAGCCTTCATGGCCACCCCAAGTTGCAGCTATTTTAAAAAATAATGGTAATTGTGAGTTGGAATGTGCTGCTACGTATTCTAACGTGAAATCATCAATGGCAAAGGAATAGGCCAAGATACCAATGGAGGCAGTGCTGAAAATTGCTGTGCAATAAGCCAGTCCCCAAGCGCTACTGCTTAAGGCTCGATTATTACGCCATAAACCGATAGGCGGTAATAAGGCCAACAATAGGGAAGCCATGGCGGCGATAAGGAGTGAAATAAAACCGAGTTCTGGGATCATACGTTTTGCTATTGGTTGAAAACATGGGCTGCCGCATATTAAACGCACCCAGGAAAAAATAAGTTTTATCTAAAATAATATCTAAGTTATTGATTTTATTAGATATGGCTAAAAAACTTTATTTTAGACAAAAAGAAAGGCGCATTTTATACGCCTTTCTTTCTATTGCAAACCTGAAGTTTACGCGACGGTTAATTGTCCTGCATACAAAATGTAATAACGTAAGCACAACACACCGATAAGGTCACAGATTGAAACGATAATAATAAAGTTTCGATTGTATTTTAATTCCGCTTTGGCTGCCAAGTTGGCAAGCAATGGAATGATGATACCGATAAGCATGACCCCGATCCAGAATACCGCCCCCCAGAAACCGGAGAATGCATTCTCAAGAGCTACTACTTTTTGTCCGCCACCGAAATATAACCCGACGAAGAAGCAGACGATCAAACCTAGCTCGGTCACCATAATTGGCACTTCAAATTTATGAATGAAGTGGGATTCATGGCTATCGCCTTTAAGACGGCCGGCAATCAAGATAAACAAGAATGTTGCGGCAATCCCTGAAGAAGTTCCCGATGCCAAGAACAAGGCCGGTAATACCGGGTTATTGAGCATTGGATAACTAATTAAGGCTGAAAGCAAGAAACCGGTATAAGCACCAAGCACTGCAGCTAAAATGAATAAAATCACTTCAGTTGCGCCCATTACACGTTCACAGGCCGTGATCCATTTCACCAAGAAACTCAGTTTTGGTAAGAAACGGTTGAGTAGGCGAGCAATATCTTCTTTGAAGATCACGGCGCACCAAACGACCAAGAACAGCATATAGACTTGGAATAACATTACCCCCATAGACATTACAGAGTTAAATTGATAGTTAAACATCAATTTCCAGAATGTCCAAGGACGCGCCAAGTGGAAGACAAGTATGGTTAAGCCGATGAGTGTCGGTACGCTACCGAGCACGGCCGCCGCCCTGATAATCCAGTTTTGGCTAGGGTTTTCTAGTTTGTGGCTACGTTTGTAGGCAATTGCCAACTGTACTGCACCGGACGAAATACCAAGCAAAAACAAGTAGATTGCAATGGGTGAATCCCACACTAAATTTGGTGTGTGGAAAGGAACTGGATAAGTTGGCATTGTCATCTTCTTGGTTCTCCGTGTTGGAATGGAATATGGTACAGGTTAGGTTGGGTTCCCAATTCCACTTTCGTACGATAAACCGGACGCTCTTTTACCTTACGGGCTACAGCACTATTTGGATCATTCATATCACCAAAAGTGAGGGCTTTGGTCGGGCAGGCCTCCACACAGGCTGGCTGTTTGCCTTTAGCCAGATTGGTATCGCGACAGAAGTTACATTTATCCGCAGTACGGTGTACCGGATGAATGAAACGCACGCGGTAAGGACAAACGGCGATGCAGTATTGGCAACCGACACAGAGATCTTTATGCACATCCACAATACCGGTTTCTTTATCAATAAAGGACGCCCCAGTCGGACAAACCGCAACACAAGGCGCATTAGTACAGTGTTGGCAGGATTGACGGAAAAACTCATATTCCTGATTCGGGAATTCGCCATAAGGCTCGCTACGCAAAATTTCCAAGCGGGAAACGCCTTCCGGCACTTGGTTGGTTTCGCGACAAGCATCCATACAGGCTGTACAGCCAATACAGGAAGTCTCATCGTGCACCATTGCATAACGTTTTCGTTTATCCGCCGTTTCGTCTTTCGCTAAAGACGTTACAGATGTTCCGGTCATTAGGATCACCGCTCCCATACCGGAAACAAAGTTTCGGCGTGAGCAGGCGGTCATTGTTTATCCTTTTGTTCGGTAGCTGGACTAGCCGGCATTGCTTTTTCAGCGTCTGCTGCGGCTTTGCGTTTTTGTTGTTCGCCGTGGCAATCAACACAAAGTTTTACGCGGTTTTTACTTGAGATACCTTTCATTGCATCATCTTTCGGGTGCAATGTATGGCAGCTTGCGCAAGGTAATTTCATCGCGTGCACATCATGAGCCCACAATTTTTCACGTAATTTGTCTGGTTGGTGGCAAGCAAAACAAACTTGGTTTTGTTCTTGTACGCTATACATCGGTTTTTTATCACCGAAAATATCGCCTTCAAAACGCATTACATCTTTTGCGCCACGACGGTGATCTTCGGAAACGTTGCCGTGACAGCTAACACAAGTGATCGCTTTTCCGTTATTTGGATTTTTTTGGTTCAAATGGGTACCATGGAATTTACCAAAGTGCAATTCACCACCAGATTGATCAGCGGTTTGGGTTTTGTCCACTTGGTCAAATTTGTGACATTTTGCACAGTATTGGTTTGGATCGCGTTGGTTATCCATTTGTGGCTCATAGCTGAGCTGAGAAGCCGGTTTGGCCACATCTTCAGCATTTGCTGCCATTGGCGCAATCGCCAACATTGCAAGCAATGCCAAGGCTTTTGCCGGCTTGCTGATTAAAGAAGTTAAATTCATTCTGATTACCTCAAATATTTGGTTAAAAATGACCGCACTTCTATTCAACACTTATAAAAGTGCGGTTCTTTTTTATTGTTTTGTTGCGGTATCTTCAGCTAATTTGCCATTGGCTTTTGCTTCTTTGACCCATTGAGGTACAACAGTTTCTAAGAATTCTTTTTTCGCTTTGCGTTCTTTTTCGATATCGATACCCATTACTTTCCATGCTTTATCAGCTGTAGAAATATCTGGTACTTCAACCGGAGTTTTCACGCCGTGTTTAGTTAGAATTACAGCAAGTTTAGTGCGTGCATCAGCTGCTTTGTCTAAACCAGAACCTAATACGCGAAGCATTACATCAGGAGCGTGCATGTGGCCACCGTGGCTTGCTGCAGCGTAGTCCCAACGCCATTGAGCGTGACGGATATCCATTAAAGCAGGTTCCATTTCTTCTTTAGTTGCACCTGCATCCCATGCAGCTTTCGCTTCAAAGTGAGCACGAACAACTTGATCTTCTAAACGACCCATTACATCTTTCACTTCTTTTTTACGTGAAGCTACGATGTCTTTAAGTTTTTCTTTGCTTTGATCGTGACAGTTTGCGCATGTGGTATCAAATGCATCGAATGGGTTTTGGATTTGGTGGTCGGTGTAAACTTTACCGTCTTTACCTTGTACTTTAGGCATGTGACAGTCGATACAGGTTACGCCGTTTTTACCGTGCATACCCAAAGACCAGATTTCAAAGTCAGGGTGTTGCGCTTTTAACATAGGCGCTTTGGAGAGAGAGTGAGTCCAGTCGCTGAAGCCGATGTCATCGTAGTATTTTTCGATATCATCAACAGTTTGGCCGTTATTCCAAGGGAAGGTCACTTGTTTCAAATCACCAGCGAAGTAGTACTCAACGTGACAGTTTGCACAAACTTCAGCACGTTGTTCGGTACGGGCTGCACCATTGAAGCTTAATACTGGTTGAGTTTTACCTTCGGCTTTAGCTTTTGCTTGAAGTGCTGTATTTAAGTGATCCAATGCACGAAGAACGTGTGGACGAGCAATACGCAATGCTGGTTTGCCTTCGGCAAAGTCTTTTGATGTAGTATCGTGACAGTCTGCACAACCGATTGAGTTGACCACTTCAGGTCCACCTTTAGCCCATTTTGCACCAAAGTAACCATCTTCACCCCATTCTGCAATTAAACGAGGAACGTCTGGACCTTTACAAGTCCAACATGCCATTGGTTGAGGGCCATCATTTGCATTTTTGGGCGCACCAGTACGTAAAATATTACGTACATCTTCTACTGCATAAACGTGACCACGAGGTGCGTTATATTCTTTTGCGAAAGAATAGCCCCCCCATAACACGATTAAACGAGGATCTTGTTCATTAGCATAGATGATTTTGTCGCCTTTTTCAGTCGCTTTCCACGAATTGAATTGGCTAGGATATTTCTCAGCAAATTTTTCATTCACTGCTTCGATTTTTAAATTAGGGTTTGGTGCTTCCACAGGTTGTTCAACAGGCTTGTATACCATTTCAGCCATCGCTGAGTTATACACACCTAAAGCTGCGAAAGAAGTGGCCAAAACAAGGCTTTTTCTCAATGCGTTCACGATAATCACTCCATAGGAAAGTAAACTAAAATTCTAAAAACGCGAACCATTCTCATTCTTAACCTTTTGAATTTGTTAAACAAAATAGAAAGGTTCTGCGGTGAGCGTAAAATATCAAAATGGATTTTTTTTAACAGTAGTAACCATAAAAAATTTGCGTTTAATCAAAAATATTTTCCAAAATACACCTAAAGGGGTAGAGGGGGGATGAGCTTTCTGATACGCATTATCAGTTGTTAATACTGCTATGCTTAAGGTGAAAAAAATAGCATCTCTTTTCCCAGTGGAGAGACTCAATATGTACCTAAATTAGATGGTTTTCTTAATTTTAAGTTACTGCTAATAAAATCAATGGGTTAACTTATGTTTTAAAGAAAAAATCTTTTTTTATAGGGGCGTTTTTTTCGCAGATGACTTTTTGCGTATAATGTGCGTGAGATTTTTCGGAGGAATTATGATTGGACCCTATGTCAATGGCGCTGCGATTATCGCAGGAGCGTTGCTTGGTGCGGCACTCGGTGGACGTATTCCAGAGCGGCTACGCACAAATTTAACATTAATTTTCGGCCTTTGTTCGATGGCGATGGGAATTGTTATGCTGGCCAAAACCGTCAGCATGCCGGCGGTGATTTTGGCTATTTTATTAGGCACCATTGTTGGGGAAATCATACAGCTAGAACACAGCATTAATCGCTTGGCAGCAGCGGCTAAAGGGCTGATTGAAAAATTGACTACTCCTGGTGCGAATAGTCCGAGTCAGGAAGAATTCTTAAATAAATTCGTGGCGGTGGTGATCTTGTTTTCCTTTAGTGGTACCGGCATTTTCGGGGCAATGAATGAAGGAATGACGGGTAATTACGATATCTTGTTAGTGAAATCCTTTTTAGATTTCTTTACCGCCATGATTTTTGCTACCAGTTTAGGGATTGCGGTGGCTTCAATTTGTATTCCACAAACTTTGTTACAGGTAGTGCTGGCTTATTTGGCGGTGTTTATCATACCTTTTGTAACACCGGCCATGCAGGCTGATTTTGGGGCGGCCGGTGGTGTGTTAATGGTCGCGGTAGGAATACGAATTTGTAATATTCAGATGTTTCATGTGGCCAATATGTTACCGGCACTATTTTTAGTTATGCCGATATCTCATTATTGGGCATTGATATTCGGTTAAACAAAAGGCGGAAACTAAAAATTTCCGCCTTTTGTTTTAGCTTTAACTTTAACGTCCTTGTAAATCGATAATAACCACTTCCGATTGCGATCCCAAACGCATTGGGATCCCCCAGAAGCCATAGCCGGAACTTACCACAAAATGTCGACCATTGATTTGTTCGTGGCCGTAGTCCAAGCGATAGGTTAATGCGGTAATAATATTGGCGGGGAACACTTGGCCTTTATGAGCGTGCCCAGAAACCTGCAAATCAATTGGCAGATTAGCATGTAACTCAATTTCACTTGGCCGATGATCCAACAAAATAATAGGCAATTGCTTGTTTTCTACCGCATCAAGTAAAGAGGCCGTACTCGGACGATTTTTATCCAAGTCGTCATTCCGGCCAATCAGCACCAACTCATTATTCAACGTGATGCTTTGATCCTGCAATAGTGTGATGCCTGCTTTGCGGATTTCTGCACTAATGGCTTGCTGATGACCGAATAAGTCGTGGTTGCCCAAGGTGGCATATACTCCTAATGGCGCCCGAAGTTTAGCCAGATGTGGTTGCATATGTTCGGCTAAATAGGCATCGGTGTTGTCATCCATGATATCACCAGGCATTAGAATCAGATCGACTTTTTGTTGGTTGAAGATTTCTGCCAACCAATCTAAATGCCGATTACCAAATAAGCGTCCCAGGTGTAAATCGCTGACCATGCCAATGCGCAAGGGTTTCATTGGTTTATCAATGGTTAATTGATAATAACTGATGCGTGGCATATAGGCGTTGTACACACTTAAGATTAAGAGGCCGATAAATGCTAAAGGTGCAGTAATGCGTAGTGCACGCTCAATATTGGCAAAATTGGCGCGGCGATAGGTCAAGCGACGAATCAGCCACACGCCAAGGCCAACGAAGCTGACGTAGAGCAAAATCAATAAAATCAGCGCAACCAAGCGATGCAGCATAAATAGGCGCAAAACAGTGCCTAATAGCAACAGGTTTGGCAACACGAACATAGCAATGCTTATCCAACGACGGGTTTGGTGGCGGAGTTTATCGGCGCACAGCCAAAAGAAAGTGCGGTTGGTGGCAAAAATCAGCAACTGTAATAGCACTAAAACTAGGCCGAAAATTACATAATAGCGCGGTTCGATCATGGGGGATCCCGGTAGTCAACAAAGAGCGCCATTATAGGGAAATACCCAGGAGAAACCAATTTTTCAATCAACTATAATAAAATCAATGGGTTAGCATTTGTTTTGGCAAAAACTCCTATTTTTCATGGGGCGTTTGCGTAGAGGGCTGATTTCCAATTCCCAAAACGGCATTTTTTCGCTAGAATGCCGCCCGTTTTTTAATTTCAGTTACAAGAAGGAAATCCTATGTTCGGAAAAGGCGGTTTAGGCGGCTTGATGAAACAAGCCCAACAAATGCAGGAAAAAATGCAAAAGATGCAAGAAGAAGTAGCCAAATTGGAAGTGACCGGCGAAAGCGGTGCCGGCTTGGTGAAAATTACCATTAATGGTGCACATAATTGCCGTCGTATTGAAATCGATCCGTCCTTAATGGAAGACGATAAAGATATGTTGGAAGACTTAATCGCTGCGGCATTCAATGATGCAGTACGTCGTGCAGAAGAATTACAAAAAGAAAAAATGGCAGCCGTGACCGCGGGGATGCCGTTACCGCCGGGAATGAAATTTCCATTTTAATCCATCGGGTGTGTGAATCCATTCATACACCCTTGCTAATTTTCCCCACCATTAATCCAGTATGCAAAGCAGTCCACTTTTAGAACATCTTATTGAGAATTTACGCTGTTTGCCCGGTGTTGGGCCAAAGTCGGCACAGCGCATGGCCTACCATTTGTTGCAACGTAATCGTAACGGTGGAATGAATCTGGCGCGCGCACTTACGGAAGCTATGTCGAAAATCGGGCATTGTTCGCAATGTCGTGATTTTACCGAAGAAGAGGTGTGCAATATTTGTAATAACCCGCGCCGACAAAATTCCGGCCTGCTTTGTGTGGTGGAAATGCCGGCGGATATTCAAGCCATCGAGCAAACCGGCCAATTCTCCGGGCGTTACTTTGTGCTAATGGGACATTTGTCTCCCTTAGATGGTATTGGCCCGAAGGAAATTGGTTTGGATTTATTGCAAAAACGTCTTAATGAAGAATCCTTCCATGAAGTGATTTTAGCAACCAACCCAACGGTGGAAGGGGATGCAACCGCCAATTACATCGCGGAAATGTGCCGTCAGCACAATATTAAAGTGAGCCGAATCGCCCACGGTATTCCGGTGGGGGGCGAGCTCGAAACCGTTGATGGCACTACCTTAACCCATTCTTTCCTAGGTCGTCGTCAGCTCGACTAATCCTATGCGCCTGTTTATCGCCGAAAAACCTAGCCTTGGACGCGCCATTGCCGATGTGTTGCCAAAACCTCATCAACGGGGGGAAGGCTTTATTAAATGCGGCAATGAGGATGTCGTCACTTGGTGTGTGGGGCATTTGCTGGAGCAGGCTGAACCTGATGCCTACGATCCTAAATACAAACAATGGCGCTTAGAACATTTACCGATCATTCCTGAAAAATGGCAGTTATTACCACGTAAAGATGTGAAAAAACAGCTTATGGTAGTGGAAAAACTGATTCATCAAGCGGATGTTTTAGTGAATGCAGGAGACCCCGATAGGGAAGGACAGCTGCTGGTGGACGAGGTGTTTAGCTATGCCAATTTATCTGCTGAGAAGCGCGATGGTATTTTGCGTTGTTTGATTAGTGATCTGAATCCCAGCGCAGTGGAAAAAGCCGTACAAAAACTCCAGCCCAACCGAGATTTTATTCCTCTAGCCACTTCTGCGTTAGCGCGTGCCCGAGCCGATTGGCTGTACGGTATTAATATGACTCGCGCTTACACGATTCGCGGCCGCCAAGCCGGTTATGATGGCGTGCTTTCCGTTGGCCGAGTGCAAACACCGGTGCTAGGTTTGATTGTCCGTCGAGATTTAGAAATCGAAAATTTTCAACCAAAGGATTTCTACGAAGTCTTGGCTTGGGTAAAGGAAGATAAAACCGCAGAAAATCCGACTGCGCTTTTTTCAGCCCTTTGGCAACCTAGTAAAGCTTGTGAAGATTACCAAGATGAAGATGGACGAGTGCTTTCCCTAGGATTGGCAGAAAATGTGGTGAAACGCATTACCGATCAACCGGCGGAGGTCACCGAATATGTGGATAAGCGTGAAAAAGAAACCGCACCACTTCCTTATTCTTTATCGGCATTGCAAATTGATGCGGCAAAACGTTTTGGAATGTCGGCTCAGGCGGTGTTGGATACTTGTCAGCGCCTCTATGAAACCCATCGTTTGATTACCTATCCGCGTTCCGATTGTCGTTATTTACCGGAAGAGCATTTTGCCGAACGGCAGAAGGTGGTGAATGCGATTGCTCAACATTGTCCACTTTATCAAACGCTACCGACCGTGGTAGATCTTGAACAGCGTAATCGTTGTTGGAATGATAAAAAAGTCGAAGCACATCATGCGATCATTCCTACTGCTAATATCCGCGCGATAAATTTAACTCTTGATGAACAGCGTATTTACGAATTAATTGCCCGCCAGTATTTGCTGCAATTTTGTCCGGATGCAGAATATCGCAAAAGTAAAATAACATTAAGCATTGCGGGGGGCACTTTTGTTGCACAAGCGCGTAATTTGCAAACCGCCGGTTGGAAAGAATTGCTCGGCAAAGAAGACGAGGATGAAAATCAAGAACCCTTGTTGCCGATCGTGAAAAAAGGACAGATCCTGTATTGTGAACGGGGCGAAGTGGTCAGCAAGAAAACACAACCGCCAAAACCTTTTACCGATGCGACCCTGCTTTCTGCGATGACGGGAATTGCACGCTTTGTGCAGGATAAAGAATTGAAAAAAATCTTGCGTGAAACCGATGGATTAGGAACGGAAGCCACCCGTGCCGGAATTATTGAATTGCTGTTTAAACGAGGCTTTTTGGTGAAAAAAGGACGGAATATCCATAGTACAGAAACCGGTCGAATTCTTATTTCCGCATTGCCGGATATTGCAACTCAGCCTGATATGACGGCTCATTGGGAAGCGCAGTTAACCGATATCAGCCAAAAACAAGCAAGCTATCAGCAATTTATGTTTGCCCTAAATCAGATGTTGCCGGATTTGGTGCGTTTTGTGGATTTCAATGCTTTACGGCGTTTAAGTCAAATCTCGAAAAGCATGCAAGTACCAGCGGCGAAACGTAAAGTGACAAAGGGGCGGGCAGGCGCAGCAGCAAAAACTGCAGCAACTGATTAAAGTTGCACCAATTGATAAAAAAATCCCCAAAAACGCTTGCGGGAAAAAGGAAATTTCTATAGTATTCGCCCCCAGTTTTCTTGCGAAATCCGCAACTTGAGAAGAAAGAATAATGTATAACATCCTTTTATTTATTTACACTTTAGCCTGTATCGCATTGGTTGTTGTAATCCTATTACAACAAGGCAAAGGCGCTAACGCAGGAGCATCATTCGGTGGCGGTGCATCCGGCACTATGTTCGGTTCTGCCGGTGCAGGTAATTTCCTGACTCGAATGAGCGCAATTTTAGCAACTATCTTTTTTGTAATTGCCCTTGTATTGGGTAACTTCAACTCACACCGCGGCAATGTACATAAAGGTACATTTGATGATTTATCGAAAGCAGCGCAACAAGTTGAGCAACAACAAAAAGCAGCGCCGGTTACAAATAAAAACAGCGATATCCCACAATAATAAAAATTTACAATCGAATTAACGCTCTGGTGGTGGAATTGGTAGACACGCTATCTTGAGGGGGTAGTGGCCGTAGGCCGTGCGAGTTCAAGTCTCGCTCAGAGCACCATTTAACTAAACAAAGCCCCGCGAAACTAATCGCGGGGTTTTGTTTTATCCAGGTTTCACAAGGGTTTATAGCACTTTCGCCCCTCATATCTAATCGTCTCTAATTGTCTTTAATCGCAAATTTTAGTAACCAAAATAGTAACCAAAACTTATAATGGTTACTAAAACCTTATCCGTAAAATTACAAGATGGCTAGAATAGTAAAACCTTTATCTCCGACTGAAATCAAAAATGCTAAACCAAAAGAGAAAGAATATACCCTATCTGATGGTGAGGGTTTATTGCTGCTAATCTTACCTAGTGGTTCTAAAAGCTGGCGATTTAACTACGCTAGACCAGTCACCGGGAAAAGAACAAAAATGGCCCTAGGCGGTTATCCAGAATTATCGTTAGCAGATGCTCGTGCTAAACGTGAAGAATATCGTGCGTTACTTGCGAAAGGTATCGATCCACAAGAAGAAAAAATACGCATCCAACAAGAATATGAAAACCGTTTAAAAGATACTTTTCATTCTGTTGCAGAAAGTTACTTTAATGGTATCTACAAAGAAAAAGCTAAAAATCCAGAAACACGAGAAAAGAATTGGGAACGATTGAAAAATCATATCTTCCCTTATATTGGTGATAAGCATGTATCAGAAATAAAAGTAAAAGAGTTAGTTAGCATTTATGAAAAAATAGCAGATAGAAGTAACACCCTCAAAAAAATACACCAGCTTGTCGGTGCCATTATGGATCATGCAATAACAAAAGGTATCATAGAAAGCCATAACTGCAGATTGGCCGTGAAAAACTTCTATATAAAATCCTCTACGCCACATCCCACTATTAAACTTGATGAACTCTCAAAATTATTCCAAGACTTAGAAAATGCTCGTATAGGGAAAAAAACCTATTTATTAATTTGTTGGTCATTCTTAACTGCATTGCGACCAAAAGAGGCGGTAAATGCGGAATGGTCAGAAATTGATTTTGATAACAAGTTGTGGAATATCCCCAAAGAAAAAATGAAAGGGCAAGCAGATAAAAAACGACCGCATACTGTGCCTTTATCTTCACAAGCAATTCAACTGTTAGAAGTTATGAAACTGTTTTCTGAAAATAGCTCTTTTGTTTTTGCTGGCCGCTCATCAAAAAATCAACCAATGAATAAAGCAACCGTAAATGTAGCTCTAAAACGAATTGGCTATAAAGATAAACTAACCGCTCATGGAATCCGTGCGTTTATTAAAACATTCTTAGCATCTCAAAAAGTTGAACGCAATGTATCTGAAACTATTCTTTCTCATTTATTAGAAGGCGGGGACGACTTAGAAAATACTTACAATCGCCATAATTATTTAGAAGAAAGAAAACCTATAATGCAACTTATAGGTGATTATTGTGAATCTTGCGGAATGAACTTGAATTTATAATTAGTATATTAAAAAAGTTTTTTATAGGTTTTAGTCTTCACCTCTTCACCTTTGGTGTTTTTTGTTTGTAAATCAATATTTTAAGTGGTGAAGAGTGCCCGTTTAACCCTTCACCAACTCTTCACCTTTTGGTGAACACTCAATAAAAAAGCGGGATTTAACCCGCTATTTTTAACTAAATATTTCATTTCGAAAACTATCAAAATCCTTAAAATGGATATTTGTCCTGCGTCCAGTTTTGGTATGTCTCTTCATGAAATCATGTTTATTGCCATTCTGTTTTAAGGCTTGCTCAACCCCAATTACAAAATTGTTTAGCCCTAATTCGCCGATATTCATCGCCTTTGTATAGGCTAAATAAGCTGGATAAAGGTGTGTTCTTATTTTGTCTAATCCCATACTTGTAACACCAATAAAAAGCCCATCTGTTTGTTCTGTCGTGTAGAAATAACCGAAGAAGTCTGTAAGTGGATCAGATAGTTTTTTTACTTCTAAGGCCTCCTGGCTTTCCATTTGTGCTCTTAAAGCCTTTTTCGCATCATTTGGATCGGGGAATGAATCAAACACCTTGCTGATAATTCCGCCCACCTCTAGAGTGATTTTATCCATAAAATGCGGATCGCGTTCATCTTCTGGTACTATCTTTTTGAAGTCAAAAATAACACGTCTTCGATCAACTCCACCAGAACGCTCTGTAAATGAACAAGGTCTATTATTTATCAGCATAACTAGGGCGGTGATTTTTACATCAAATGGATCTTGATAATTATATCTCACCCTTACAGTATCCCCGCCAGTGATAGATTTTAAACCGCTGCCGTCTCCAGCATATTTTGATTGTTCAGGGCATAAAATCAGCGTTTTATTTTCAAGTCCAGATAGTCCGCGTTCATCATCAAACTTTTCTAGGTTACTTGATGCAGTGTTTTTTACACCAGCCAATAAAGTGGCGATACTGGCAAACACAGATTTCCCACTTCCCCCCTTTCCTGTAATTTCAAAGAACATTTGCCAGTTATAACGGTTGGTTAAGATCGCGTATAAAACGGCTAGAATGTTTCTTGCTTTATCTTTGTTTCCATCAGATACAAAGCTCAACCACTTGTCAAAGTGTGGCGTATCTGTGGCCTGTCTATCATACTTATGAGGAATATAAGAAGTTAACCAGTTTTCCCGACAATGTGGACTAAATTCAAGTGTAGTACGATTTAAAGTGCCATTATTAAAAGCAATCAATTCATGCGCCTGCTTTCCCATTTTGGGGGATTGGATCTTGATTGTGTCAATAATGCTTTCAATCGTGCGCGCGCTATAATTAAAGTCTTGTTCATCAAAGAACATTACGGCCCTATCTACAAGGTCGTATTTATCCACGCAATACCAACTAATACCGTCATAGCAATAAAGCTCGCGATCTTGTGGGTTTAAAGCCAAATCCATATTCAGCCACTTAGCCAATGCCCGCGCCTTCTTGTTGGTACCGTCCTTTTCTTTCAGCTTTTCAGGCGGTGATAATGCAGCTGCTAAGTCTGCTGTTCTTTTATCGGTTCGCAAACGTTGGATATAACCGCTTAAATCCTCTTTCGTTTGCGCGGCCGCATCAATTAGTCTTACTTCCTTAGCAGTAGTGTTTTTTGCTAGATTCTGACAAATTGCGGTAATTTCTTCCGTCCTCAATTCACCATACTCAACAATCTTTACTAACTGTTGATCTTCTTTTGCTATACGGATTGAAGAAATACTCCCTAACTGTCTTTCACCAAGGATAACCGGCTTTTGGGAAGATTCTAGGCCTTCAATTAGAGTACACAACAATAGCCATTCTTCTCCCTTACCATCCCCCCAGGCTTGCCAGGCTTTACGCCCGGCAAGAATAAATAAATCGGAATAAGGTTCATAAGGTTGATCAGCTAAATGAGGAGCATTAATTAAGTGCGCCATTATTCACCTCCTTGTCTCAGTTTTTGTAACGCAATATGCTCAATGTGTAATCGTTCAATTTGTGTTACCACTTCGGCAAATTTAGAAATTAAATAGCCGTTTGCCTGATTGAAATCCTTTAAAAGTGCGGTCTGTTTTTCGGTTAAATCTGTAGCTTTTGCCAGTTCATTAAATAACTTTCCACCACCTTTCAACCGGTCCACTAAATCAACACATTCCTCGCGCATTTTTAGCTTGTGATGGAAGTCATCCGGATAAACTTCAAGGCATTTCCGGTTGCTGTCATGAATTAGCTTAAATTGGCGGGAAAGCTGAGCGTACTCAAAGGCTAACGGGTTGAATGATAGCTTCCCTTGGTATTTAGCTTTAGGCGCGCTGTGCTCGTTTCCTTGCGTATTTTCTACAGAATGTAAATTTGCATTCTGGTTTTTCTCAAATTTGAGTTTAACCGCACTTTTAACCGGCTCAATATTGAGCTTGTTACCTTTCACCAAAACAATTTTGGTTTGGTTCATTTCATTCACAAACTGATTTATTTTTCCTTGCTCATTGTTTTTCTTCCATTGCTCAAGCTGTGCCATTGGGTTAGTTGGTTTCATTTTCTCCCCCGTTCAAAATCGTGATCGCTTCTACCACTCGGCCGCAAATATCGGCTTGCCCGATTTCGTGCTTACATCTGATTTTTGCCTGTAACGCTTCTCTAAGCGTGCCATATTCGCCCGCTATGAATTGATCTCCGTTGTCATAGGTAAAAACAAGGCTATAAGGGAATTTAGTGTTACTCATCATTCCCCCTTTTCGTGAAATAAAAATCCACTTTTGAGGATTGTTCTGCTTGCTCCAAATAATCATCAATCACAGATAAGGCGGTTTTGATAATTTCTTCACTTGTATAAAAGCCGTCTGAATCAATGTCCGCCCCATCGTTCCGAATTAATGCCAAAATCGCTTTCGCTCTGTGAATAGAACTCTGAAGTTTACCCACCTTAGCCGTTGAAATAGCGCAATGTGTAGGGAATTGATTAGCCATGAGCCACCTCCATAGAATCATGAGAAATTGCCGCTAAAGTGCGGTTGTTTTGAGGATTGATTCTCGCCACCACCGCAATAAAACGATAATCAGCAGATAGGCTCAAACGTGCCTGTTCTTCGGTGGTAGAATTAAGAGATATGACGCATAAGTTAAAATGCGCTTGTGTGCGATTGACGCAAAGAAATTTGTAGATCATTTCTGCGGTGTCCTTTGGTTGATTTTTAGGAACTACCGCTAGACTTCTCACGGTCGGGCGGTAGAACGTAACAGGGTGAGAAACTGCCACCAAAGGAAGACAGCCCGTCAAAGACGGCCCATTACGCTCTACCATTGAGAGAATGATCGGATTTAGATTGAAAACAAAATCCGCATATTCTTTAGGTGTGCGAATGTCACGAACAAAAAAAGCACGGTTTAATGGCGTGCTATCGTTCGCCTTTGGTAAATAATTCAGCTTCTCACGGCTGGCCTTAGATTTTGCTAAGGTGTGAATATAGTCGCAAATTTGACTGCACTTTGTAAAGCGAAATGCATTGCAATTATTTTCACATTGTTTATAATTCACATAAATTATATTCATGATTGAACTCCATGATATAAGCCCGCGCGCTAACGTGGGCTTTTGTTTTCTATTCAAAGCGGGAATAGGCTCGTCTTTCTTCAATGGCTGAAAGCTCGCCCCCTTTCGCTTTGTAAACTTCAATGACTTTTCTTAACTGTTCTACGTTCGCAACTTCATAACGAAGATACATTCCGCAACCATCAGCCGTTTTTTCCCATCTACGGCTGATTTTCTCACCTAGGTATTCTCGTTCGAGTTCACTGATATAATTACGCGCTGAAGTCATACCCATTGCGTAACCATCTATGCCACTCATATCAGAAGAAATGATGCGGTTAAGAACTTTTAAAAATTGAGTAGGTTTTCTTCCCATATTCCCTCCATTAAGCGCGTGCTGCTTTTTGTTCTTCAATCCACGCATTTACTTCTTCTAAATCCCAACGGACAAAGTTTTGTGAAAAGCGGATTGGTTGAGGGAATTGTTTAGCTTTTACAAGCAAGTTGAGTTTGGTGCGGCCAAAGCTTACGCGTCGGCAAACATCGGCACCGGTGATAAGTTTTTTAGATTGGGTTTGAGATTGGCTCATTTTCCTCTCCGTATTTGTTTAATCGCGTGGGGCTAACTGATAGCCCCGTTTGGTTGCGTAACGTTACGGAGGGTATTAGAAAGGATTTTTTGAAATGAAATAACGCCTAAAAACGGTTTATATGCAGTAGTTCGTCATTTTTTCTTCGATTTTCTTTTTCGTCTCTCACCATTTTTAACCTTTGGATCAATTTCCTTAAGCCAATCTCTCAAGATAGTACGGTCTGCAGCATTAATTCTTCTAATTTCTTTTATACGGTTTAGTATCTCTTCTCTTGTTACTTCAGGGGTTTTATCCCATACGCCTGCGGCAAATGTTTGTATAAATTCTTTCTCGCTCTTCGGTCCTTTGTTTGTTTTACCTTGAAGATGCATTTTGAATTTATGTGCGACATTAATACGGCTTTGTAACTGCTTTATTAGATTAAATAGGTTTTCCAGGTGATAATTTAAAAGCGCGCTATTTTGATTATTTTTATTGATTATTGATTGAATGATTACGTTTATTTTATCTGCATCAATATTTTGCTCTTTTAAAATATGAACAAATTCTATAATGCATTGATTTTCAATTGATTTTACCAATGATTTAATTTGAGAAATTAAGAATTCCAAATCTTGTTCTTGTAAATCTCTTTTTTTCCCTTTCTTCAAATCATCATAAATTATGCTATTCAATTGTTCTCTTTCCTCTTGGAGATGCATTAAATATTCTTGGTTTATTTTATTAAGATCTGCCATATCATTTACCTTTTATAGATTACATATTTTGAATTTATTCTATATCGTTTAGCTACGTTGGGCTACGGCTATTTTAAATCCTAACTAATTGGAATATAATGGAAATGTTCAATTAGACTTATCGTAGGAAGACGGTAGTTTCATTTGAATAAAATAACAATGCGAATGACGATTGTAGACTGTATTCAATCACAGATTGTTATCAGAATTTTTAACTGCTAAATTTTTTTTCCTCAAATGAAATCCCCCTAGTTTTGGCTAGGGGGATTTTTTATTTGATCTTTGTCATTTCGCTTTCAATAACGGCCTTCGCCTTGGTAATCGCTTTACTGTGCCCCGCTTTCCATGCTTTCTCCATAAAATGTGTACCTTCCATTTTCTTGGTGCCGCGATCAAGCATGAACCAATAGAACGGGTCGGTACGGTCTTTGGTATTATCACTTACCCTTGCCATTTTGCGTCCTTTGGTTCTACGAATACGCACGGTTGTTTCACCACCCATCTTATCTTTAAAGAGTCGGGTTCTGTGTCGGACGTTGTTTTTTACTGTGCCTTTTTGGCGAAAGTCTGTGCTTCTAGATAGTGTCGGAACAAGAGGCTTGATCTCATCTTTCAATACTTTTGCCGCTTCATTTAATGCTTTCTTGATTGCCTTTGGTTGTTTTTCTTGTAATTGAATTTCTACTTTTGCTCTAAATTGCTCTATCGCTTTACTAAAATCACCCATTTCATTTCCTCCTTTAAGTGTTCGTATGATAAGAATGGTTTATAAGTCCAATCCGTTAAATTGTTCCAATGCCTGTTTGTGTTCATCTGAAAGCTCAAAAATTAAATCTCCATATTCAAGTTGATAGGTGCCGAATGACATCAAGAAAGCCACTGCCGGATCGATTTTGTTTGCGGCCTTCTTCTTGTTTGGTTTTATGTTGGCATTCGCATCGGTTTCCATCACAACATTGGATAACGCCCATGAAAGCACCGGATCGCCGTTGTGTTCTATCATCTGCCGATTGATTAGAACCTCCGCACTTTTTGCTACCGGGCTAAATCGTTGGTAAGTTTGTGGGAATGGTTCAACTTCAAGCCCTGCCGTCTGTAACTGTGTGCGTAAGTGCGTTGCATTCCATACATCAAAGCCAATCATTTTTATATTGAAGCGTTCCGCATCTCTTAAAATATCATCTCTGATTTTGTCATAATCGATACAGTCTCCCTCTGTCGCAATAAGCCAACCAGAACGCACCCAATTTCGATACATGGCCCGATTCTTATTTGCCACGTTGTTAAGCTGAAATTCGGGGATATAATGCCGCGTTAGTAACCGCACTTTGTTTCCATGTGGGAAGGTATAGCAAAGGCTAGTTAAGTCGTTGGTACTTGATAAATCTAGCCCTAAATAGCAATCCTGATGAAGTAGATCGCTTTCTGTGTAGTTTCGTGCGCATTGCACCCAATTCCCTTCGCCTAGCCATGGTGTCGTGCCTTGGCACCAAACATTAAAACGCTTGGTGAGCATTTCCACCCACTCGGAAGGAATACCCCTCGCTTTTTTAATCGTGTTTTCAAAATCAAGGTAAGGAATGGATTTGCCGATATTCGGATTGGCCTTTATCCAGTTCTCGGGATTATCAATTTCGCTTTCTTCGTCCAGTTCAAAAATCAGAACAAATAAACTTTCGTTCTTCTCGTTCCCTTCAAGGATTTGGGTGCAATAGTCATAATGCTGCTTACAAGCGGAAATAACATTACTGCCGGCGGTTGTAATGGCAAAAAGTAAACCTTCCGGGCGTGCGCCTTGCCCCAGTTCTAGCGCGCTATATACACTGTTATCGGTGTGTAAGTGATACTCGTCCACAATCGCAAGGCTTGGATTCGTTCCTTCAATTGTTGAGGACTTAGCCGCAAGCGGACGCATTATGCTATTGTTCTTTGGATTGATTAGCTTATGCTGCTGAATATTGAGCCGTTTCTTCAACGGTGCGGAAAGCAAGCACATTTGCCGAGCATCATCAAAAACTATTCGGGCCTGGTCTCGACTTACTGCAGCGGTGTAAATATCTTGTTGGCCGTTCTCTACCAATAAAAACCAATTGGCCAAGACAGCAGCAACTGTAGATTTAGCATTCTTACGCGCAACTTGAACATAAGCGGAGCGATACTTTCTTAATCCAGTGTCTTTGCGCTTAAATCCCAGAATGTTGGCAAAGAGAAAAACTTGCCAATCTGAAAGAATTATTGGCTGTCCACGTAAATGCCCTTTAACGTGCGGGCATAGTTTTGAGAAAGCTAAAAACTTCTCAACCACACTTTGATCGAAAAAATAGGCGGGGTTTTCTAAATCCTCAAGATAACGGCTTACCGCCTGTTTGATTTTTTTACACGCCGTTATTTCGCCTGATTGGACTTTTTCCGCGTATTCGTGCCAGATTGCCATATTTGCCTACATCGCCAAAATGCCGTCGAGTGCGTCGGCGTCTTCGGTTTCCACCGGATTTTTCCGGCGGCTCACCGGATCGAAGCCTAAGAGGGAAGACATCTTGATCATGACTTTTTCGGCATCTGCTTTCGCGGACAATGCCGGGTTTCTTGATTGTGTGCCTTGGCTATTTACGATAATAAAGCCATTTTTCGCTAAATCAGCCACAGAATGACGCCAAATTGCGTAGTTTTCGCAATAAATTTCAAGGTTCGTTAAATCTTCTGCCTTAATATCACCACGCTCTGAAAGTTGTTTAATGCGTGCTTTCCATTGGCTTTTAGCAATATCATCCAAGAAATCAGGTGTCTTATAACTTTTTCGTTTGCTCATTCACTTTCCTTATTTTCTAAAAAATCACTTTGCGTAAAAATTTGAGGGGGCGGGCGGTTCTGACGGCTTGAGCCTTTCTTTTTGAAATTGCCCCCACCCAGTCAAATTCTGTTTAACCATTTGATTCTAAAACAAAACGCAAAATTGCTTTCTGTATAAGGTTAAACGTAACGCATTGATTCTGTTAAATAGACGGATTTCCGTCTTTCCCTCGCATTGTCATCATGACAACACCTCATTTCTTCGCACCAAATCCGCGTTGGTCTATCACTCTGGTTTTATAGCTGTGACAATCACGACATAAAGGCTGATGATTGCTTGCTACCCAAAACAACGGATCGGATTGTCCGTTCTCTACCGGCTTGATATGGTCTATCACTGTTGCTGGTGTGTAGATTCCTTTCTCTAAGCACATCACGCAAAGGGGATGATGCTTTAAGTATTGTTCGCGGTATTTGCTCCACTTGTGATCATATCCGCGCGCACTACTGTTTGGGCGGTTGTCCTTGGGTTTGTGCTCCTCGCATCTACCGGACTTTACTTTGTTTCGGCAACCGGGAAAGGTGCAACGTCTTAATGGTTGGTATGGCATATCGGTTACTAAATCCTTAGTAAACACATGGCTCTCGATACACATCCCACAAAGCGGAAATCGTCATCGGTGCCTGTTTAAGATTGCCTAGGTCGGTGACGGCTTCGCGGTTGGTGTAAAGGTAAGCGATATACATTAAGCAACCGACCTTAATTGCAGGGGTAAAGGGAACGGTTTGCTCCGTCTCTTCCTCGCCAAAGGTTTTGCCAATATGCTTGCGGCAGACTTCCAATGCAGTGCTTTTGTAGACTTCCAATAATTCATCGTCCAAATCATGATCGAGATTTAAGTGCGCTTTGATTTCATCTATCGTTAAATCAATATTCGCCATAGGCTTCACCCTCTTTACACATTAGCTGCAACTCTCTGTGAGATTCCATACTGTCAATGACCGAATAAATATCAAATAAGCGTTTGCCGTATTTCACCCGCATATTGCGCGTGACGCCTTCAAGGTAGCGAATACGAATGCGGATAATGTTTTCCCCCATCTGGAACGGGCCGCTAAAATACTCACGCCCCTGTAACGGTTCTACGCTAGCGCGCACAGTCGCAACATTTTTCCAAACGGGCTTATTCTCGCCGTATTGGTTGTTTTCCAGCTCACGTTTATAGTTTCGTTCTTGGAGGGTGATCGCTTTGTTGTACTTGCCGGCTTTAATCATGATTGCCATCGCTTGCCCCCTGTCCTTGTTCATCACCGCGTTTAACTTCTACGGTTTGTTTCCAAGCCTGACTAAATTCATCTCCACCTTCATAAGGCGGTAAACCTTCACGGCGGCGAACTTCATTTGGAGACATAACACCCGCTTTAATTGCTACATCATAACTACTGAAACGTTCGCTTTGACTGGTGCGAAGTAGGTCGCTTGTATCAAATTCGATTAAGTAACGTTTCTTACTGTTGCCGCCTAAATCAATCATCAAGGCATCTTTTAGCTGTTGTTCAAAATTGGTTAGCCAAGGGCGCAAGGTTTGCGATAAAAAGGCTCGGCTCGCCTCACTAAAATTCGCATAGCTACTATTAGAATAGTCTTGAAGAAAAATCGGGCTTATGTTGTAGATTCGGGCTATATCGGAAATTGTGAACGTGCGACTTTGTAACCATTCAGCATCTTGGTTTGTCATTCCCAATTGCTTGTAGTCCATTGAGCCTTCAAGAATCGGGGTTTTCCCCGCATTCTTCGCGCCTTTGAAGCGTTCAAGGGCTTTCATTGCCTTTTGTCCTTTGGCTTCATCTAACCATTCGGCCGTAGTAATTAGCCCGCTTGCCATTAGGCCGTTTTTCATAATGGCTGATCCATGGCGCTGTTGCGCCAATCCTAGCCCAACCGTTTCACGACAAATAGCCACAGGTGAACGGCCCATAAATCCATCTACGGAACTATGGCGCAAGTGTAGGATTTCATCTTGAAGGTAATTTCTTGTTACTCCATTCAAGTCGGTGACTTGATAGATATATTCACCAGTTACTTTGCGGAAGATATTTACTGCACTTGGCTGATAGGGCGTAAGGCTTATTGGTTCGCCCTTGTTATTCCACTCAATCACGGCATAAGCGTTACCATTTAGCAAACAATGGCGCATCATCGTATTTTTGAATTGATACGGTGTTTGGCTGCGGTTTGGCATCTCATTTAATAAATATTCAACCGGGTGTCTATAAACTCGCTCGCGGCCGTCCTCTTTAAGGACATACAGATAACAAGGCATAGCGGCAACGGCTTCAGCAATCACCGTTACCGCGTTCATTACTGCGGGTAAGGCTTCAGCTGTTTGAGGGCTAACAAATTCACCGGCTCCGGTATTGCTTACCCCCATGTATGACAATATTTCGTCAATACTTACCGGTGTGCTGCGTTGCTCTTTTCGTCTAAAAGGATTCCACATACTACGCCCCCACTACATCAATCCAACGGCTTAAAAGTTCAGTTGATTTGTCTTTTGCCTGCCCTTTGGCTGCAGCCATTGAGCGCTTGGTGATTTCTACACTACTTTCAGGATAGGCTGGGATGCTTGTAACCGTGATTTCAAAGAGATCCGCTTTTAGTACAGTTCGTTGGTAAGGCTCTACATCGAAGTTCCAATTTTCTTGAGTTGCTCGGAACCCAAAAGACATCCCAGAAATATCGCCACGGGCAACACTAACTAATAAATCTTTCCCGGTTGTAGTATTAGGCGGCGTTAGCTCAAACCGTAAGCCGATTGAATCCTCTTCAAGTTTTAATGTTCCGGCACTCGTACGCCCTAGTAACTTGGTATAGTCATGTTCAAAAAGGGCTCTGACATCTTCTCCACTGGCTAAACTTTCACTAAAGGCATTCGGAGCAAAGGATTCTACAAAATCGCAACAAAGCACCTGGGAAGGGCTATTCCATTTCACCGCATAACCAACTAGCTTTTGATTTTCTTCATCAGTAGATAGTGTGGCTGACCGGATTTCAAATTCTTGATTCATATCTCACCTATTAAGCAAAAAGGGGCTTTCGCCCCTTATGGTTTATGCTGTGGTTTCAATCACTTTAATAGCGTTGGAATCTACCACGCCACCACCAAGATATTTATCGGTATGGACTTTATAGAAGCCCGGTTCGGTAATGTTATCAGGGCGGGTTCTTACGCCGGTTTCGTGATCTACAATGAAGTAACCGCGTTTGAAGTCACCAAAGGCAACTACCGGTTTATTTGCGCCACTTGCCGGCATGGTTTCAAGGAAGTAAACAGGACGACCTAAAAGGGTAGAAGGCGCATCTACGGTTAAACCATCACGCCAAATAAAATCGCCGTTTTTGTTTTTGAGTTTTTGTAATGCCGCCGCAATTGTGGAAGACATCACCCAAACTGCATTTTTACGGTATTTGCTGTGTAAGGTGTAGAACAAATCAATAAGCGTATCAGCGGTGATTTTGTCGGCACCGGCAACTTCTAATTTTTGTAACTTACCAAAGGCGCGCACTTTGTCCGCTTCAGTGGAACGTTCATAGGATAAGAAGCCTTTTGATTTCTTCGTGCCGTCACCGCCGGTTAAGTCGGCTTCTTCGGTTTCGGTGAAGCTTTCGGTAATTTCATCAGTCAGCCAACCTAAAACATCAATGCTGGAGAAGTCCAAAATTTCTTGAGTTGTTTTCGGATAGGCATAGATAGGGTTTAACGCAATAGTGACTTCATGTAGTTTCGGTGTGGCGGTGCCGTTACGCGCTACGCCTTCTTCACCATGTGCCACCACCGCACCACCGGCGGAAACAAGCTTTTTGTATTCTTTCGCACCAACCGGCAAGCGGACCACGTTACAAATTTGACGCATCACGCTATCATCGGTTAAGCGTTTCATTACGTCTTTATCCAATTGTGGAATCACGGTATAACCGCCATCTTCTTGACCGGTGGTGGAAAGATTTCGTAATTCACCCGTTTTAATGTAGTGGCGTAGTTCGTCATTGCTGAAGGTTTTACCGCGTGTTTCTACCGGTTTGCCTTTGTCGGCAATGTTACGTTCTTCATCGGCCACCGTTTCATAACGGGCGATTTCATCACTCAATTGCTTAACCAAATCTTTCAACTTTTCAAAGTCAACGTTTTCAGCATCATTTAATGAGCGATTTTCTTGTTCTGCTTTGTCTAACATAGCGCGCATTGCTGCGACTTTTTCCGCCTTTTGTTGGCGTAGTTCTAACAGTTTTTTAAACATAATTGATCCTTGAATTATTTAATTGGAGCTCTGCCATATTCAATCAAGTAGGAAAGTGTCCCACTCATCCAAGAAGAATTATCCTCATCATAGTCATAGCGATACTGGACGCCTCTTACAAATTCAATATGACGATAACCGGTTAACGCAATAAGCTTATTGATTTTCTCGGCAATCTGATCAATTTGTGGCTCACCTTCTCCGTACGGTAGGAAAATGGCAATATTGAGATCAGCTTGCCATTCAGATTTCCCCATAACCTTAAAATCACATTCAGCGCTATCTATGAATACAGAAATTGCTGGTAATTGTTGTTTTAAGTTTGTAAAGAAAGCCCGCCCGTTATAAACGTTTTTAATCTCAGGAAGATTAGTTTTAATCAGCGTTACGATTTCATCTCTAACTTGGTTATGAATAAGCATTTAAGCTCCTTTTGTTCATCTTAATTAAGACGGCTCTCAATGAGCCAATACAACACTATAAGCATATAAAAAGAGGAGTAAATAGCATAAAATTCAATAGTTTAGATACGTTAAGCTACGGTGAGTGGGTGAAGTTTGATTGCTTATTTTTTATACAATAAAATAAGAAAGGATATAATTTAAGATAGGAATTTATCTATTTTTTATAGGTGAAGACTGGTGAAGACTTGGTGAAGACTTGAATAGATAGTCTTCACCCATATAACTATATAATAAATAAGGATTTTTTCTTATTTTTTTTAGAAAAAGTGAAGAGGTGAAGACTAGAATATAAAAAAAGTTTTTTTTGATATACTGTAATTTATCAGATTTTACCTTAGTAACCAAAATAGTAACCAAAAACAAATTGGCGAAAATAAAGTTATTTTAAATCAATATCTTATACAACTAATTTACTTCTCGCCCAGACCAACAATGAAAAAGACCGCAATTGCGGTCTTTTTTATTTTCAAATTTTTTTCATTTTTTGCATTATTTTCTCATCAAAACGCCTATTCAAAAGCCTATTTTTCTCCCAAAATAGATTCTAACTTATTGATTTTATTAGTGTTGATTAAAAAATGTAAAAATGGATTTTTATTCTAGTTATTATCCCACTTTTTGGGTACAATCCGCCCGTTTAACTTCAACTCTCTAGGAGACAACTCTATGGATTTTCCACAGATCGCCAAACAAGTGATTGAAAAGCTGGGTGGTAAAGAAAATATCGCCACAGCGGCTCATTGTGCGACTCGCTTACGCATCGTGTTACACGATGAAAGTAAAGTCGATAAGGAAGGAATTGAAAATATTGATGGCGTTAAAGGGCAGTTTGCCGTAGCCGGACAATATCAAATTATTTTCGGTTCCGGTACGGTTAATAAAGTGCATGCAGAATTGACCAAGCAACTGGGCATCGGTGATGTAAGCAAAGCCGAAGTCGCAGAAGCTGCGAGCGGTAATCAAAGTTTGTTGCAACGCTTGGTTAAAGGCTTGGCGGATATTTTCGTACCTATCATTCCAGCGATCGTGGCCGGAGGTTTGTTGATGGGTATCCACAGTATGTTGACTGCTAAAGGATTCTTTGTCGATGAACTTAGCGTGATCGATATGCATCCGGAGTTGGCGGACTTGGTGGATTTCATTAACACTATCGCGAATGCTCCATTTGTATTCTTACCGGTGTTACTTGGTTTCTCGGCAACCCGTAAATTTGGTGGTAACCCATTCCTCGGGGCTGCCCTTGGAATGTTATTGGTACACCCGGCGTTGGCTGATGGTTGGAACTACGCTTTAACGCTTGCTCAAGGCAAAATTCAATACTGGAATGTATTTGGTCTTGAAATTGAAAAAGTCGGTTATCAAGGTACCGTAATCCCAACATTAGTATCCGCTTGGGTATTGGCGACTTTGGAAAAAACCTTCCGTAAATTTGTTCCTTCCTATTTGGATAACTTAGTTACTCCGTTATTCTCCTTGTTTATTGCCGGTTTATTAGCGTTCACTGTTATTGGACCTATCGGCCGTGAAGCGGGTTCTTTAATCGCGGCAGGTTTAACTTGGTTATATGACACCCTTGGTTTTGTGGGCGGCGCGATCTTCGGGACATTCTATGCACCAATCGTAATTACCGGCATGCATCAAACCTTTATCGCGGTGGAAACCCAATTATTGGCTGAAATGGCTCAAACCGGTGGTACTTTTATTTTCCCAATCGCTGCCATGTCTAATATCGCTCAAGGTGCAGCCTGTTTAGGTGTTGCTGTTGCGTTAAAAGATCCGAAAGTGCGTGGTTTGGCTGTTCCATCCGGTATTTCCGCTTTATTAGGAATTACCGAACCGGCTATGTTCGGGGTGAACTTACGTTATCGTCAGGCATTCTTTGCGGCGATGATCGGTTCCGGTTTAGCCTCTGCGTTTATTGCGTTCTTTAACGTAAAAGCAATTGCGCTAGGTGCAGCCGGTTTCTTGGGGATACCTTCAATTAAGCCGGATAGCTTGGCGATGTACAGCATCGGCATGGCAATTTCCTTCGTAGTTGCATTTTCGCTTTCCTATGTGTTTGTGAAACGTGCTAATGCGAAAGCTTAATCGCAATTCGAAATAAATAACACGGCATCATGCCGTGTTTTTTATTTTTTAAACCAATGCTAATAAAATCAATGGGTTAGCTTGTTCTTCGGAGAAAACTCCGATTTTTAACGGGGCGTTTGCTATACATGGGGGAGATCCCTCGAGGATATTGTTGCGCTATGGCATGGAGCGAGATGGATAGTAAAAAGGCGTGCTCAGCACGCCTTGGTATTGGTGTTATTTTTGTAAAATAAAGTCACCGAACGCGAAGTTGTAGGTATAACCAGTTTTCGGATCAAAGCTTATTCCAAGCTCAGACAGGTATATCACAAAATCATCTCCTTGGATTTTTAACAGATCCTCCTTGAGCATTTGTAATACGCTATCGGATTGTATCTGCATATTATCCACATGATGTTGTTGGAACCGTTGCTTGATATGTGCATTGATATCGATGCAGTATTTGTCCTGTTCTTCGAGGAAGCAAAGATGATGTGGCTCTTTTGCTGTATCATCGGGCTCCGCCTGATAGAAACGATGAGTGGTTGTATGAATAAGGGTTCGATAATTTTCAATATCAATGGGTTGTGCACTTTGCTTGAAATTTTTGTGATAGCGATTGTTTTCTGTGCCGATGGCTTCACCATTTAAGCGAATTTCATCCTCATAGATACTCATAGAATTGAGATCTTTAATCTTCTCACCATAGGTTTGCACAAGTTGTTCCATGTGTTTATCCCATTCTGTTGAGCTATAGTTTATCGAAATTGTGTTAAACACGACATAATCTGTCACATGCTCTAATTCAATCCAATCCTCGCGCTCATTCGCGTTCATGGTTTCTAAGCGATCGACCAAATTTATATCATTGCGAATTTTACCTTGCTCATCGGCTAAATCGAGCTTATGGAGCAGTTCTTGAAAACGAGCGCTTTGGCTCTGGTAGGCGATCTCTTGCGGATTGACCAGCCAAGTCATGGCAAAAACGGCTGACATTACCACACCGGAAATTAAGCGATATTGACGAATTTTAGGCAGCATCAAAATCCCATAGGCAATAGTGATTGCGAAGGCTAAGGCGACTAAATAGATACGTTGTTCCGTCCACGCATAGGCACCGATACGACGCTCAATGGCCAACCACAGCAAGACAAGCGGTGCGATGGCAAGGTACGGATAATATTTAAAAAACAGATTCCAGCGGGTTTGTGCACAAATGCTACGTAATGCATAAATGGCTAAACCGCTCAGTAAATAAGGTAATGCAATATTGGCAACCATGCCCTTTGGTAAGACGCCGACCGATATGATTTTACCCACATAGACATAGAGCAACAGGGTGAAAATCATTAAGGCGGGGGCGAGGATGATATTCACCAAAATCTCAAAAATACGGTGGACTGTCATTTCCGTATTGCTTTGTCGTTGCTGAAATACCAAAAAGAATAATGGCGGGCAGAGGATGACTAATGAGGAATAAAGATGGCCATCAAATGAATGGCTAAAATTCACATTAAATAAAGCTCTGATGGAGGCTTCAATTGCTGCCACCAAACCAACTATCAAGCCCCAGACAGCAATCGCTAATGCCAGATGGAATAGATTGGTGAAATTATGATAGGTAAATGCCTGATTGTTTTTTACGAAGGGAAAACCACAGAGCAATAGTAGCGCAATAAATTGTGCTCCCCAGAATTTTGGATTAGTTAAATAAAACTCCGCACTATCGTTAAACTGCCAAATTGCGAGAATTGTCGCCAATGGCACAAGCCATGAAAAACGATACCAGGCATAAGGGCGGGACAAATAAACCACCGCAAATAGAATTGATTCAAATAGCCAATAGGCAAGGTGATCTTTTTCTAAATTCCAATCCACAAACCAAATTCCGACGGTAAAAGTCACAATCATCAGAATTTCGATTGGATGGGCTGAAACCGCAGATTTCATTTGCTGTTTAGCCTGCTGAAAAAAAGTAGCAAGAGACATAATTTTTCCTTTTTGATGTAAAAGCGCTCATTCACACTAAATAATTCCGACTGACAAAGTGGGAAAATGACGACACTTTAGCGATATTTCATTGTTTTTACCAGAAAAATTCTCTCTATTGCAGTGAAAAAATAGGACTGAATAGGGTAAGTGGATAAAATCTCCACTTTTAAAGTAATGTCAATAAAATCAATGAGTTAAATCTTGTTTTAATAAAAGCGTTTCTTTTTGAGGGGGCGTTTGCAAAATAATAGGGGAAAAGAAAAAGGCCAACTTGGTGTTGGCCTTGAGAGGATTAAAGTTTTTCCACCAGCGAGATTGCTGCACCAATGTAGGTGGCTGGTGTTAGTGCTTGTAGACGGACTTTTTCATCGGCCGGAATATCCAGTTTTTCGATAAATTCGCGCATCGCTTTTTCATCAACCCGTTTACCGCGAGTCAATTCTTTCAGTTTTTCATATGGTTTTTCAATGCCATAGCGACGCATTACGGTTTGAATTGGTTCTGCCAAAACTTCCCAGTTTTGGTTGAGTTCATCGCGTAAATGCTGTTCGTTCACTTCTAATTTACTGATCCCTTTGCGGGTCGCAGCATAGGCAATCAAGCAGTATCCCAAACCGACACCGAGGTTACGCAATACGGTGGAATCGGTGAGGTCGCGTTGCCAGCGGGAAATCGGCAGTTTTTGTGCCAAATGGGTCATTACCGCGTTAGCCAGGCCGAGGTTGCCTTCGGAGTTTTCAAAATCGATTGGATTAACTTTATGTGGCATGGTGGATGAACCGATTTCGCCTGCGATAGTGCGTTGTTTGAAGTGATTTAAGGCGATATAGCCCCAAAGATCGCGGTCGAAGTCGATAATAATGGTATTAAAGCGCACCACCGTATCAAAATATTCAGCAATGTAATCGTGCGGTTCGATTTGTGTGGTGTATGGATTCCAGTTTAATCCTAAGGAAGTCACGAATTCTTCGCTAAATTTATGCCAATCAATGTTTGGATAAGCGGATAAATGGGCGTTGTAGTTTCCCACCGCACCGTTAATCTTGCCAAGGATTTCATTGTGTTGTAGTTGTTTATATTGACGTTTTAAACGATACACTACGTTGGCCATTTCTTTACCAACAGTACTTGGTGAGGCCGGTTGGCCGTGGGTACGGGAAAGTAATGGGATGGTTTTGTATTCGTTGGCTAAACGACTGATTTCATCAATCAATTGTTGCCATTGTGGGAGTAGCACCTCTTCACGCGCAGTTTTTAACATTAAGGCGTGGGATAGGTTATTGATATCCTCTGAGGTGCAGGCAAAGTGAATGAATTCGGAGACTTTCGCCAATTCTGCTAAGGCAGCACTTTTTTCCTTGAGGAAATATTCCACCGCTTTGACATCATGGTTGGTGGTGCGCTCAATTTCTTTAATCCGTTCTGCATCGGCCAGACTAAATTCTGCTACGATTTTATTGAGGTAATCGTTTGCTTCTTGAGATAAAGCTGAAACTTCGCTAATTTCGGCGGTCGCCGCCAATTTTTGTAGCCAACGAACTTCCACCGTAACGCGGAATTTCAACAAACCGAATTCGCTAAAAATAGCGCGCAATGCACTTGCTTTGTCTTGATAGCGGCCATCGATAGGGGAAAGTGCTGTGAGTGCGGAAAGTTGCATGAGATGCTCCAAAGTTAATAGATTGAGGATAGAAGTTGTTGCGCGGTTTTTACCAATTTGGCGCGGGCGAACAACAGTTGTAGTTTACCGCCGCCGACCTGGCGCCATAATACAGCAGCACGAATACCGGCTAACAGACAGGCGCGGATTTTGTGTCGGATCAGCGGTTGTTGTAACAATTCGGCAGAGCCGACAATATGAATTTTGCGTCCCAATGGACTGATTAAATCGCTGTAGATGCCCGCCAAATTGGCTAGCATTTCACTGTCGAATAAATCGTAATAGGCTAGCTGTGCCGGCAAACGGGCAATGCGTTGGCCGAGTTCCTGTTTCACTGCGGCATTTTTATTGAGTTTACCTTCTAATCCGATGAGGCTGAGCCAGTAACGGGTGAGATAGCTGTTGTTGTCGGCGTTATTCAGTTGTCCGATGAGGGTTTCTAGCCCGATTTTGAGATGATTCAGTTGCCCGCCAAACACGTCCAAGGTGTTTTCCGGCGCTGTATTGAGTAAACTTTTTAAGGTAGTAGCAAATGCATCGGAATTGACTTCTCCATCCACCGCTAGGCGGTTGATAAGCTGTGCGGCTTGGCAGACGCCGGCTAAGGCCAGCACAATATCACGATAATCTTTCATTTATTGCTCATCCGAAAGGACCGTCTAAAATCATCGACGGCGTAAATTTGCCCGAAAAAAAGTTGCGCGGATTCTAGCATTTTTCACGCATCTTTTGAACTCTCGCAAAAAATTTTGCTATCATAGGCGCGTTTTTTAAAAGCTATAAGGATAATCAATGAGTAAACCAATTGTGTTTAGCGGCGTGCAGCCGTCCGGTGAATTGACCATCGGCAATTATTTAGGCGCGCTTCGCAACTGGGTGAAAATGCAGGACGATTACGAATGCATTTTCTGTGTGGTGGATTTGCATGCCATCACCGTTCGCCAAGATCCACAAGCCTTGCGCAAAGCCACGTTGGATGTATTAGCGTTGTATTTGGCATGTGGTATTGATCCGAATAAGAGCACCATTTTCGTGCAATCCCATGTTCCGGAACATACCCAATTGGCTTGGGTACTCAATTGTTATACCTACTTCGGTGAAATGAGCCGAATGACCCAATTTAAAGATAAATCCGCCCGCTATGCGGAAAACATTAATGTTGGTTTATTTGATTATCCGGTGTTAATGGCTGCGGATATTTTGCTGTATCAGGCGAAAAGCGTGCCGGTGGGCGATGACCAAAAACAACATTTAGAAATTACCCGCGATATCGCTGCTCGTTTTAATGCCCTCTACGGTGATATTTTTACCATTCCGGAAATTTTTCTTGGTAAAGCGGGCGCCCGCATTATGTCTTTGCAAGATCCGCAAAAGAAAATGTCCAAATCCGATGATAACCGTAATAACGTGGTGACCTTATTGGAAGATCCAAAATCCGTCGCTAAGAAAATTAAACGTGCGGTGACCGATTCCGATGAGCCACCGGTGATTCGCTATGATGTGCAGAATAAAGCGGGGGTCTCCAATTTATTGGATATCTTATCCGCGGTGAGCGATAAATCAGTAGCCGAATTGGAGGCACAATTTGCCGGCCAAATGTACGGCCATCTAAAAACTGCAGTTGCCGATGAAGTATCGCAGTTATTGAGTGGTTTGCAGGAACGTTTCTACCAATATCGTAACGATGAAGCATTGCTTGATGAGATCCTCCGTCAAGGTGCCGAAAAAGCCCGTGCACGTGCTCAAGCTACGCTGGCTAAAGTGTATCAAGCGGTGGGTTTTGTCGCCGCGAAATAATCGCAAAGCTGTCGGGATAGGCAGCTTTTATGATTTTTAAATAAAAAGGAGCAAAAAATGGCAATTCAAACCGATAAACCGATTGAATGTGTAGGTTGCAATACCTTTGATGTAAATTCACTAATGGATAACAGCGAATGCAGTTTTCCGCTTGAACAGTTTTATGCCACCAGCCAAGATGCTGAAGGTGCTTTGGAATATTACACCGCTAAAGCCCGTGAAATCGAAAGCGAACCTTGTGTGATCGAATCGGCAATTGAAAAAGTGGAAGGGGGCTATGTGTTGAAAGCGGTTTTTGCTTTCTGTTGCCAAGCGGAATTATTAATTTTCCAAATGAAAATCGCCTAACCTGACAGATAAAAAGCGGCTTAAAGCCGCTTTTTTTGTGCAAATTCAAACGCCCCTGCTAAAACCGAAGTTTTTCCTAAAATCAACTCTAAGTCATTGATTTTATTAGAGGTGGATGAGAAGTATGTGGTTGCTATTTTGCTACGGCATCGCTTAACACTTGTTTAATCAGGTGCAGTCCTTGCTGCAACTGTATTTCGCTGATCACCAGCGGTGGTAGCAAACGTAAGGTATTGCCACGCGCGGAAAGGGTTAACAGACCTTGTTGATGCAGTTTTTCTACCACATTTTTGACCGGTACCGATTCAATCAGCCGAATACCTAACATCAATCCCTTACCGGAAATAGCTTCAACGGCAGCGCAGTCACTCAATTGATCCTCCAACAGCTGATAAAACCCATTGGCTTTTTGTTGCACGTTTTTCAATAAGGCCGCATCCATTAACTCCAACACCGTCGCTGCGGCAGCCATCGCTAACGGATTGCCGCCAAAGGTGGAGCCGTGCGCACCATAATCAAAGGATGCTGCAATTTTACTGTTAGCAATCATTGCACCACATGGCAAACCATTCGCCAAACCCTTGGCTAGGGTAATGATATCGGGTTCGATGGCATAATGCTGATAGGCAAACAGTTTACCGGTACGGCCGATGCCGGTTTGTACTTCATCAATAATTAACAAGACACCGGCTGCACGACATTGTTGTGCAACCCGTTGCAGCCAGTTCGCATTAGCCGCAGTAACCCCTCCTTCCCCTTGGATCACTTCTAAAATAACTGCTGCCAATTGGTCATTGATTTGAGTTAAGGCGGCATCGTCGTTGTAAGGGGCGAATTCAATATCAGCCAACAGTTCGCCAAAGCCGTGTTTAATTGCATCATTGCCGGTTACCGAAAGGGCTCCAATACTACGTCCATGAAAGGAATGATGAAAGGAGAGTAGTTTGCTTTTGCCGGTAAATTTACGGGCCAGTTTTATTGCTGCCTCATTTGCTTCGGTGCCTGAATTGCAGAAAAACACCTGCTTTTGTGCATTGCCTATCAGTTTTTCTGCCACTTTTTCCTGCAGACTGCTTTGGTAAAGGTTTGAGGTGTGCCAGATTTTACCTAATTGTGTATTAACTGCCGCATTGAGTTGCGGATGGTTATAGCCGAGATTGCAAACCCCGATACCGCTAGTGAAATCCAGATATTGCTTACCGAAATTATTGGTTAAATACACGCCTTCGCCTTGCACGATTTCAAAGGGAAAGCGATTGTAGGTTTGCATAAGTGCGCTCATATTTTGCTCCCGTAAAATTTAAATAATCTGTGTACCGGCAACGCTAAGTTGGCCGCAAATTTGTACTTGCGCTACGCCGCCTTGTTTGGCACTAAATGCTGCCGCGATTTTCGGTTGCATCCCTTGCGTAATAACTCCTTGTTCAATCAGCTCAGTAGCTTTACTGTGAGTTAGGGTTTTGATCAATTTTCCCTGTTTTAGAACGCCCTCCACATCGGTCAGGAGATAAAGTCTTTCAGCACCCAATAAGGTTGCTATATTGGCGGCTGCAGTATCACCGTTGACATTCAACCAATCGCCCTGCGCAGTCATTGTTAATGGCGCTAATACGCCGATAAAATGCGGCAGAATGTTTTGTAGGAAAGCTTGATTAACTGCTTGGATTTGCCCCACCGCGGCAAATTTTGCCTTATCCAAATAATCCCCCAACAACAAACCATTGGTGGCGGCATTTAAACCTAAGGCCGGTAATCCGTGGGCGGATAATTGTTGCAGTATTAGCGGTTGCACCAGCCCCATTAATGCCATTTTGGTGACATTTAAGGTTTCCGCATCGGTCACCCGAATGCCATCCTGTTTGATGATGGGTAACTGTAATTGCTCGGCGTAACGACTGATTTCATTACCACCACCATGCACCAGTAAAATTTGTTTGCCTTGTGCCCGCCAGGCTGACAAGGTTTGATAAAAATCAGCGGTCAGTTCAGTTAAGGCATTGCCGCCGACTTTGATGACGATTAAATTCTGCATAATATCGTCCTATGTTGAGTAAGATGCATTGATATTGACGTATTCATAGGTGAGATCGCAGCCCCAGGCTTGACCTTGTCCTTCTCCGGAATGTAGCTGCACATCAATTACAATAGTGGAATTTTTCAATAATTCGCTCACCTCATCGGGATTAAAGCCGGTGGCGGCTCCGTTTTTTACCACTACCATTTGATTAATCGACACATCAATTTGTGTTGGTTCCAGTTCGATTTGCGAAGCGCCAAGCGAGCTAATAATCCGTCCCCAGTTTGGATCGGCACCGAAGATTGCACTTTTCACCAAACTGGAACCCACGATATTTTTAGCTGCAATACGTGCTTGGGTTTCGTTTTTGGCTCCTTTTACATTGACCTCAATCAGTTTGGTTGCTCCTTCGCCATCTTGTGCAATCATTTTGGCTAATTCGGTAAGCATAAAGTGATATGCCTGTTTGATTTTGGCATATTCCGGATGATCTTGGTTTATCGGTTGATTGCCGGCCAGACCATTGGCTAATAGCAACACCATATCATTGGTGGAAGTATCGCCATCCACGGTAATTTGGTTAAAGGTTTGTGGTGTTAATTCACTGAGTAATGCTTGTTGGGTGAGTGCATCAATGGCACAGTCGGTAACTACAAAACCGAGCATGGTTGCCATATTCGGATGGATCATGCCGGAACCTTTAGCAAACCCGGTGAGAGTGCAGAGTTTGCCATCTACGGAGAGTTTCAAGCATAGGGTTTTGGCTTTGGTATCAGTAGTTAGAATTGCTTGTGTGATTAAGTGGTTATCGGTTTGCTTTAATTGATCGATCCCTGCTGCCATTTTATCCATCGGTAAAGGGCTACCAATCAGGCCGGTTGAGGCTACGCCAACTAATGAAGGTGCAATACCAAGTTTATCGGCAACCAATTGTTGTTCGGTATACACATCCTGAGTACCTTGTTCACCAGTACAAGCATTGGCGAAACCGCTGTTAACGATCAAGGCTTGCAATTGCTGGGTGGCTTGTACCTGATTTTTAGTAATGGTAGTTGGCGCGGCGCAAACCTTATTGGTGGTATATACGCCCGCTGCATTCGCCGGCACTGCGGAAACCAACCAGCCGAGATCCAATCTGCTATACCGTAAACCGGCATGTACTGCATCGGAAGTAAAGCCTTGCGGCCAGCAAAAAGGTTGTTGTTGCCATAAATTGTGCTGCATAAATCCTCCTTCTAAGGGAACAACGGATATTTAGGAAGCGCCAGCGTCTCCTCAAATCCAAAATATTTATTAAAATTCTGCACGGCTTGACCGGCAGCGCCTTTCATTAGGTTATCAATTACAGAAACCAAGGTGACGATTTGAGTCCGTGGATTCCAGTTGATGCCAATATCACAAAAATTTGAGCCAACGACTTCTTTAATGGTCGGTAGAGTGGCTCCGCGAAACCGCACAAAAGGGCTTTGTGCATAGGTCTGCTGAAATAATTGTTCTATTGCGGACTGGCTGATGGAAAGTTTAATTTTTGCATAAATATTCACCATGATGCCCCGAGTGATCGGCAGTAATGTGGTAGAAAATTGAATCGCGTCCAATTGCCCATCCCATTTCTTGAGTTGCTGCATAATTTCCGGAATGTGTTGGTGTTGATTGAGGCGATAAACCTGCAAATTTTCATTGATTGCCGGGAAATGGGCAGAGGCGGAGGGATTTTTTCCTGCACCGGATACGCCTGATTTGGCATCAACAACGATAAAATCACTCTCCAACAAACCCGCTTTAGCAAGTGGTGCCAAGGCTAATAAGGTCGCGGTGGCATAGCAGCCGGGATTGGCGATATAGCTTTGGTAGCTGTCGGTGAATTCACTTAGACCATAGGTGATTTGTGCCGCATCGGGTAAGATTCTGTCCGTTTGGTGATACCAATGTTGATAGAGTTTGGCGCTGTGTAGCCGGAAATCGCCAGATAGATCGATAACCGGAAACTGGGCGGCTAATAGCGGGCCTACTAAATGTGCGGTAACACCCGATGGCGTCGCACAAAACAAACAGTCGGTTTCCTGTTGTACTTTGGCCGTATCAAAAGCTTGAATTGGTTGCGGGTTATTGCCAAATGCAGGTACCACATCCTGCAAGGTTAAATCCGCCTGATGTTGTGCATTACCATAAAGAACGATTTCCGTAACCTTAGGATGCTGTGCTAAGAGGCTGTAAAGCATCATTCCGCTGTAGCCTGTGATCCCTAAAATGCCGACCCGCATGCTGCCCTCCGAAAAATAAAATGAATAAATATGCTTAAATTGTGAATAAATATACAAAATTATTTTTTCGGAGCAAGGGTGAACTGTTAAATTTTTTACTGGTTGTACCAGGAGGGAAGATAATAAATGGCATCAGATAAACTAAAAAAGCGGCTTTAAGCCGCTTTTTTTATGCAAATTGAAACGCCCCTGCAAAAACTAAAGTTTTCCCTAAAATAAATCCTAAGTCATTGATTTTATTGAGGGTACTGTGAAAATCTAAATTCCCCACCAGATCAACGCCCATTTACGTTGCCCATGGTAGATTGGCTGTCCACTTTGTTGGCGTTGTTGATAAAAATTCGCAAGTGCGGTTTTTTCGCCATCATTCAATGCACCAAGGCTAAATTCAACTGAAGTGAGTAAATCTTCGTAAGTCTTCCCTTGGAAAACGCCCGATTCCGTTTCGATAAAATTCAAATTGGCTTGGATTCCACGTTGGTATAGGCGGTTTAGTAGATAGATATAACTTGGAAATCCTGCATTTTGACGGCCGATGGCCTGTAAAACGCCTTCGTCTAAGAAGTGCCGTTGGGTAACCGAGGTGAGGTACACCCGCTTTTTCGCCTTGGCGCAGAGTTTGTCTATCATATCGTCTAAATCATCCACCAAGGTAGAGCGTGAGGCAAGCAACACATCGGCCTGTGGTACATCTTCCCATGAATCATGCCAGGATTTATGTAGCAAATGCAGGTTATCCAAATGCAGCTGCTCTTTGTATTCCTGTAATACCTCCAACATTCCACGGCTGTAGTCCAAGGCATATACCGCTTTGCCTTGACGACACAGAGGGATGGCTAGCGTACCGGGTCCACAGCCGATATCCAGTAGGGTTTCATCAGGCTGTAAGTGGATGGCTGCCAGCAACGCATCATTGTACTTACTGATTTTTCCAATCATATTTTGCGCCATATTGCGGGCTTTTTTGTCCCATTTATCCGCCGGTAGGGAATAGTGTTTGCTGGCTTTGAGGTGATTTAGATAAAGCTCATTAAAGTTAATATCATCAATTATCATCGAATGGACTCCTTAAATATTGGGCCAGTTGTGCTTCGCTAACACGATAAATTTTAGCCAATTGGCCGGTAGTTAAAAGCATTTCCCGTACACCTTGGTGGGCGCCGTATTGTTGATCTAACAGCAAAATATCCAGTGCTAGAAACATCGCTTGCTGCGGATTGTGGGTTGTAATGATGAGAGATATTTGTCGATGTCGCAATTGCCGGATCTTTTCCAGTAGGCGGATCTGGTTGCCAAAATCCAAACTGGCAGTTGGTTCATCCATAATCAAGAGTTTGGATTGTTGAATTAGGGCGTGGGCTATTAGTATTTTTTTATCGCCATTAATTGTCGTGGGGAGGTGGGGTTGAAAAGCCGAAGTGATGAGATGGAGTGAATTAATGGAGTGAAATCATTCTATTAGCTAATCGGAGGAGTTGGATTAAAAGGAGCCATTGGGGACAAATAGCTACCATTCCCCACTAATTATTGTGAGTTCCCGGCAAAAGGGCTAATTTTTATGGCATTTCTAAAATATCAAAAGTTTGATCCTGATCACATTTTTTTATTTTTTTATGTTGACGGATTACTCCAAATAGTTAGACTCTCACTCGTTTGTGCAATCGTTTACGTTGAGAAGCAATCGCATTAAACGAGGTTTATGTTGATTTAGAGGAGGTTTTAATGACCCACATTATCGTTGCGACACACGGTAAGTTTTCCGAAGAAATCGTCAATTCCGCCGCAATGGTGTATGGCGAAGACGAAAACTGCCATGTTGTTACATTCCTTCCCGGTGAAGGCGGTGAGCATTTGGTGGAAAAATATAATGCCATTATTGCAACCCTGCCGGCAGATGAACCGGTGTTGTTCTTAGTCGATTTATTCGGCGGTAGCCCTTACAACGCGGCCAGCCGCGTAGCCAGTGGCCGTGACAATACCGATATTGTTACCGGTATTAGCTTGCCAATGCTATTGGAAGTATTGGATGCCAAAGATGGTGCTTCATTACCTGAATTGGTAGAAACTGCCAAGGAAGTGGGTGTGGCTGCAATTAAATCCTTCCGTGAACCAGTCGAAGCGAAAGCGCCAACCGCACCAAAACCGGCTAGCCAGCCAGCGACTGCACCAGCGAGCAACGACAATACGCCGCGTGAAGGTAATATGAATATTTCCCTATTACGTATCGATAGCCGTTTGATCCATGGCCAAGTGGCAACCTCTTGGGCGAAAGCGGTGAAATGCGAAGCGATCTTTGCGGTGAGCGATGATGTAGCACAGGATCCGTTACGTCGCGATTTATTGTTACAGGTTGCTCCACCACATTTGAAATCCTATGTGATCCCTGTGGAGAAAGCCATCAAGGTATATCACAACCCGAAATATGCGGGTAAGAATATCCTATGGTTGGTTACCAATCCGGCGGATATTTTGCGCTTAATCGATGGTGGCGTGAAAATCGATAAAGTAAATGTAGGCGGTATGACCCACCGTGAAGGCAACAAGATGCTTTCCCAAGCAGTTGCTGTGGGCCCAGCCGATGTAGAAGCCTTTAAACAATTATTGGCAAAAGGTGTTGATTTAAGTCTGCAACAAGTCGCATCCAGCAAAAAAGAGCAGCTCACCCTTGAGAAACTCAATGAGATTCAATTTTAATTAAGAGGTAAATTTTTATGACTTCCATGGAAATTATTTTGGTTACCCTTGTGGCAGCCATTTGCGGGATGGGCAGTGTGTTGGATGAACGCCAAACCCACCGTCCGTTGGTGGCCTGTACATTAGTCGGTCTTGTTTTGGGCGATTTAGAAACCGGTATTATTGTCGGTGGTACCTTGGAATTAGTCGCTCTCGGTTGGATGAACGTCGGTGCGGCAATGGCTCCAGATGCAGCCCTAGCATCAGTTATCGCGACTATTTTGGTGATTAAAGGTGGTCAAGATAAAGGTGCAGCGCTAGCAATTGCAATTCCGGTAGCGGCTGCCGGCCAAGTGCTTACTATCTTTGTGCGTACACTTACTATCTTCCTACAACATAAAGCGGATGATTTTGCCGCGAATGCCAATTTCCGCGGCATCGAACTGTGCCATTTCACCGGTTTATTCTTGCAAGCTTTGCGTGTAGCTATTCCAACTTTCTTCGTTGCTTTGGTTGCCGGTACCGATACAGTTACCGAGGCCTTAAACTCAATTCCTGAAGTGGTAACTCGCGGTTTACAAATTGCCGGTGGCTTTATCGTTGTGGTCGGTTATGCAATGGTGATCAATATGATGCGTGCCGGTGCATTAATGCCGTTCTTCTTCTTAGGTTTCGTGATTGCCGCCTTCACCAACTACAACTTGGTTGGCTTGGGTATTTTAGGTACCTGCTTGGCAATGCTTTACATTCAATTAAATTTCAACAACCAAGGCACTGCCGCGCCGGCAACTAGCAGAGCGCGTGAATTGGCCGATGATGAACTAGAAGGACTATAATATGAGCGAACAACAAAAAATCTCTTTAACCAAAAGCGATATTCGTAGCACTTACTGGCGCTCAACCTTCCTGTTGGGTTCATTCAACTTCGAACGTATGCAGTCAATGGGTTTCTGCGTATCGATGATTCCGGCGATCAAACGCTTATATAGCAAAAAAGAAGACCAAGCGGCTGCCTTGAAACGCCATTTGGAATTCTTTAACACCCAACCTTGGGTGGGTTCGGCCATCATGGGGGTTACCGCTGCGATGGAACAAGAACGCGCTAACGGTAAAGACATTGACGATGCTGCAATCAGTGGGGTTAAAGTCGGTCTAATGGGGCCATTAGCCGGGGTTGGTGACCCGATTTTCTGGGGAACCTTGCGTCCGGTATTAGCGGCACTTGGGGCCGGTCTGGCGATTACCGGTAGTTTACTCGGACCTTTGTTATTCTTCATCGGTATCAATATCTGCCGTGCTTTAACTCGTTGGTACGGTTTCAAATACGGTTATGAAAAAGGTACTGAAATCGTGAACGATATGGGCGGTGGCCGTTTACAAAAACTTACGCAGGGGGCGTCTATTCTCGGTCTCTTTGTGATGGGGGCGTTGGTTTCTAAATGGACGACGATCAACATTCCGTTGGAGTTATCCCGTTATGTAAACCAACAAGGTAGTGAAGTGGTTACCACCGTACAAAGCGTGTTGGACGAATTGTTGCCAGGAATGGCCGCATTGGGCTTAACTTTCCTTTGTATGTATTTATTGCGTAAGAAAATTAACGCAATGTACATTATTTTTGCGCTATTCGGCGTGGGAATTTTAGGTTACTATTTCGGCATTCTTGCTTAATCGATATTCTTGCTTGCACAGGGCAACTTCGGTTGCCCTTTTTTATTATGAAATTAAAAGATTTAATTCAAGCACCACCAGCCGAAGGCTGGGTAAAAAATTCGTCCCGTTTGGTGACCGGGCTGTTTATTTTGGCCGGGCTCTTGTATTACCCGACACAAGGTTACGGCACGCTAGCCACATTGGTGGCGGCCTTGCTAGTGTTGCTTGGGCAAAAAATTCTGATTAGCCAAACCAATAAAGCCTTTCAGGAAATGCAACAGGCGGAAAGCCAATTTAAACAAAGCGGTAATCGCGATTATTTACGTTTTATCGCGATGCGAGCTAGCCAATTGCAAGAGGAAAACAAAGTGCTTTCTGATAAAGGCAAAGCTGAATTGACGCGTTTATTAGCGTTATCAAAAGCCCATCTCTCCCAAACTGATAATTAAGCCGGGACGGCACTTGTCCGTCCTGATAAAACGCCCCCTCAAAAATTTACGTTTTTCCTAAAATGCCACCTAAGTTATTGATTTTATTAGGTTTGGTTTGAAAGCCCAATATTCCGTCAAATTGCCTCTTAAAAAACGCTATTTTTTGCGCCACACAAGGTGCGCAAACGTTTTCGTTTTATTGTCTTTTCCTTTATAATGCCCGCGTTTTTTCATTTCCATCCAAAATAAAAGGTTGCTCCTATGTTGCAAACATTTCGTGGCTCACCGGCCCTTTCCGAATTCCGAATCAATGCTTTAATGCAAAAATTTCAACAACATCAGTTACCGGTTCAATCCGTTTATGCGGAATACATGCATTTTGTGGAACTTGAGCAAGCGCTTTCAGCAGACCAAGAGAGCAAGCTAAAGGCCTTATTACACTACGGTCCGACTTTGGCAGAGCATGAAGCTAAAGGGGAATGTTTTATTGTGATTCCGCGTATCGGGACGATTTCTTCTTGGTCTTCCAAAGCGACCGATATCGCCCATAACTGTGGCCTTAGCGAAGTGGTACGTATCGAACGCGGTTTAGCCTATTATTTTGAATTAACCCGCGCGCTCAACGAACAGGAAAGTACTTTATTAAGTGGTCTGTTGCATGATCGAATGATGGAAACCGTGGTGCGTACGCCGGCTGAAGCGGATGTTTTATTCCGTCACCAAGATCCGAAACCATTCAAAACCGTGGATGTTTTAGCTGGTGGTCGTGCCGCACTAGTGACCGCCAACGTAGAATTGGGGCTTGCCTTAGCGGAGGATGAAATCGATTATTTGGTGGAAAACTTCACTAAATTGGGGCGCAACCCACACGACATTGAATTGTACATGTTTGCCCAAGCCAACTCCGAGCATTGCCGCCACAAAATCTTTAATGCTGATTGGATAATCGATGGCGAAAAACAGGATAAATCCCTGTTTAAAATGATTAAGAATACCTTTGAGAAAACCCCGGATTTTGTGCTTTCTGCCTATAAGGATAATGCCGCAGTAATGGAAGGCTCCAAAGTCGGTCGTTTCTTTGCCGATCAAGACGGCCAATACCGTTATCACCAAGAAGATGCACATATTTTGATGAAAGTGGAAACCCATAACCATCCGACGGCAATTTCTCCATTCCCGGGCGCAGCGACCGGTTCTGGTGGGGAAATTCGTGATGAAGGGGCAACTGGCCGTGGCGCTAAACCAAAAGCCGGGTTAACGGGTTTTTCCGTTTCTAATTTGGTGATCCCAAACTTTGAACAACCTTGGGAAAATCCGCTTTCCAAACCAAGCCGGATTGCTTCAGCATTGGATATTATGATCGAAGGCCCATTGGGTGGCGCAGCGTTTAATAACGAATTTGGTCGTCCGGCGTTATTGGGCTATTTCCGAACCTATGAAGAAAAAGTAAATAGTTTTAACGGTGAGGAAGTGCGTGGTTACCATAAACCGATTATGTTAGCGGGCGGTATTGGCAATATTCGTGCCGAACATGTGCAAAAAGGGGAAATTCCGGTTGGCGCTAAATTGATCGTATTGGGTGGGCCGGCGATGAATATTGGCTTGGGTGGCGGTGCTGCTTCTTCTATGGATAGCGGTAAATCCAAAGAGGATTTGGATTTTGCTTCCGTACAACGGGAAAATCCGGAAATGGAACGCCGTTGCCAAGAGGTGATTGACCGTTGCTGGCAGCTAGGTGATGACAACCCAATTTTATTTATCCATGACGTTGGCGCCGGCGGTTTATCGAATGCGATGCCGGAATTGGTGCACGATGGTGAACGTGGCGGTAAATTTGATTTGCGTTCAATCCTTTGTGATGAAAAAGGTATGTCGCCACTAGAAATTTGGTGTAACGAATCGCAAGAGCGCTACGTGTTAGCCGTTGCACCGGAAAAACTCGCATTATTTACCGCACTCTGTGAACGTGAGCGCGCGCCGTTTGCGGTTATTGGCGAAGCCACCGAAGAAAAACACTTAACCTTACATGACACACATTTCGACAATAATCCGATTGATTTGCCGATGAATGTGTTATTGGGTAAAACGCCGAAAATGACCCGCGATGTCCGCAAAAAATCCGTAACGAATGCGCCATTGGCTCAAGAGGGCATACAAATTAAGGATGCATTGCATCGCGTGTTACGTTTGCCGGTGGTTGCCGAAAAAACTTTCCTCATCACCATTGGTGACCGTTCGGTTACCGGTATGGTGGCGCGTGACCAAATGGTCGGCCCATGGCAAATTCCGGTGTCCGATGTGGCGGTTACTACGGCAAGTCTTGACAGCTATCATGGTGAAGCGATGTCGATGGGCGAGCGCGCACCGGTCGCCTTGTTGGATTTTGCTGCTTCTGCGCGTTTAGCGGTAGCGGAGTCCATCACCAATATCGCCGCGACCAATATCGGCGACATTAAACGCATTAAGCTTTCTGCTAACTGGATGTCAGCCGCCGGCCATGGCGGAGAGGATGCCGGTTTGTACGAAGCAGTGAAGGCCGTGGGTGAAGAACTTTGTCCAACCTTGGGATTGACGATTCCGGTGGGAAAAGACTCAATGTCAATGAAAACTACTTGGGAAGAGAATGGTGAGAAGAAATCCGTAACCGCTCCGCTTTCTTTGGTGATTTCAGCCTTTGCCCGTGTAGAAGATGTACGTAAAACTGTAACGCCACAATTGCGCACCGATAAGGGCGAGTCCCGTTTGTTATTGATTGATTTGGGTGACGGCCACAATCGTTTGGGGGCTACTGCACTAGCTCAAGTCTATAAACAATTAGGTGATAAACCGGCCGATGTGGTGAATGTACAAAGCTTAAAAGATTTCTTCGATGCAATGCAGGCCTTAGTGGCAGAGAGTAAATTATTGGCCTATCACGACCGTTCCGATGGCGGTTTAATTACCACCTTGGCGGAAATGGCGTTTGCCGGCCATTGTGGCGTGGAAGTCGATATTTCCGCGTTGGGCGATGATAATCTGGCAGTGTTATTCAATGAAGAGCTTGGTGCCGTGATCCAAGTGCGTGAAAACGATCTGAGCGCGGTACGTGATGTCTTGAAAGCACACAATTTGATTCATTTAACTAAAGAATTGGGTGCAGTGACTGTAGATGATCAATTTGTAATTGCCCGCGGCAATAAAAAACTATTAAGCGAAAAACGTTCTGAGTTACGCGCAATCTGGGCTGAATTAACCCATCAAATGCAACGTTTACGTGATAATCCGGAATGTGCCGATCAAGAATTTGCTGCGAAAAAAGCGACTAACAACAAAGGCTTATCTGCACATTTAAGTTATGATGTGAATGAAGATATTGCCGCGCCTTATATTGTGAAAGGTGTGCGTCCGAAAGTTGCTGTATTGCGTGAGCAGGGCGTTAATAGCCATGTTGAAATGGCAGCTGCCTTTGACCGCGCAGGTTTTGCAGCAATCGATGTACATATGAGTGATTTAATGGCGGGTCGTTACAACCTAAATGACTTCAATGCGATGGTAGCCTGTGGTGGTTTCTCTTACGGTGACGTATTAGGTGCTGGCGGCGGTTGGGCAAAATCGATTTTGTTTAATCCGCAATTGCGTGATCAATTTAGCCAATTCTTCGCGAATGAAAATACGCTTTCTCTTGGTGTGTGTAACGGCTGTCAATTTATCTCTACGCTTGCAGAAATTATCCCAGGTGCAGAAAACTGGCCACGTTTCGTGCGTAATAAATCCGAACGCTTTGAAGCCCGTGCGGCAATGGTGAAAATTAATGACACCAACTCGCTTTGGTTCAGCGGCATGGCCGGCTCGCATATGCCGATCGCAGTATCCCATGGGGAAGGTCGTGTAGAATTTAAGGATGCAGCACAATTGGCCGCATTACAGGCACAAAATCTGATCGTTGGTCAATATGTGGACAGTTATTTGAATGTAACCGAAACCTATCCGGCTAACCCGAATGGCTCCGTATTAGGGATCACCGCGATTTCCAACGTTGATGGCCGCATCGCTGCCATGATGCCACACCCGGAACGCGTATTCCGCGCAGTGAGCAACTCTTGGTATCCGGAAGATTGGTCTGAAGACGGCGCTTGGATGCGAATTTTTAGAAATGCGAGAGTTGCTTTGAAATAAACATTGTCATTTATGCCTAAAAGCCGACATTAAGTCGGCTTTTTTATTGAGGATAAATGATTACAGGTGGGCACATTTACTTTTCTGAATGTAGACTGGGTGAGTCGGGGGGGAGAAGGTTTTCCAAACGCCCTGTGTAAAATATAAGTTTTTCCTAAAATAATGTCTAAGTTATTGATTTTATTAGATATGATTGAAAAATGTTAGAGTTCGCTGATTTGTCCGTTGTTAATGCTGAACAGTTTGTATTGCGTGGGCTGCATTTCTTTTAGTTGGTTTTGAGTAATGGCACTGACAAAAACCTGTGAGCCACTTTGTTGTAGTCGTTCGGCGAGTAGCGCGCGTTTGGTTTGATCCAATTCGGAGGCAAAGTCATCGATTAGGAAAATGCAATGGCGTTGTTTTTGTTGCATTAAATGCTCGCCCTGTGCCAACCGTAATGCACACATTAGCAATTTTAATTGACCGCGTGATAGCACATCTTCGACGGGAAGACCGTTGGCCTTGAAACGAAAATCAGCTTTTTGTGGGCCGGAAACGGTATAACCGATGGCCTTATCCCGTTCAAAATGTTGTTGTAATAGCTCGCCGTAATGGGTGTCTTTTTCCCAACCACGATGAAAACTGACGGCAATCTCTAATTCAGGCAAGAACAATTGACAGGTTTTTTCAATTTCCGGTCGTAATTCCTCGGCATAGGTAGCGCGCCAATCGCTGACCTGATGGGCTAAGTTGGCTAATTCGATATCCCAAATTTTAATCGCTGCATAGGGTTGCTGCTGGCTTAATGCGGCGTTGCGTTGCTTTAACAGTCGATTAAGTGCAAGCCAGGCGCTGTGAAAGGCGCTTTGGTGATGAAATAATCCCCAATCCAAAAACGCCCGTCGAAAAGAGGGGCCGCCATTTAGTAGCGTCAGGCCTTCGGGAGTGATTAATTGCATCGGCAACAGATGAGCGAGATCAGCGATTTTATTGCCGTCTTCACCGTTGATTTTGGTAATAGTGTTACCTTGGCGTAACTTTTGTAAGCCAACCGACCATTGATGTTGGCTTTCTTGAATTTGTCCGAATAGGGTGAAATGAGGTTCATCGTAAGCGATGATTCGATTGGCAACAGCGCTTTTAAAGGAGCGGCCGTGGCCGAGGTAGAAAATGGCTTCCAGTAGACTGGTTTTGCCGCTACCGTTATTGCCCACCAAAAAGTTAAAGCCGGGATCAAACTCCAGATCCACGGCATTTAAATTTCTAAATTTTTCAACGATTAAGCGGGAAATAGCCATTATCGATTATAAACGCATCGGCATGATGACATATTCGGCGCTAGCATCATCGCAGTCTTCGATGAGACAGCTGGAGGAGGCATCGGTGAGACGAATGCGAACCTGTTGGCATTTGAGTGCATTAAGTACATCCAAAATATAGGTTACGTTAAAGCCCACTTCCAATTCATCACCATGATAATTTACATCCACGGTTTCTTCTGCTACCTCGTGTTCCGGGTTGGAGGCGGTGATATTCAGTTGGTTTTCACTCAAGTTTAAACGCACGCTACGAACCCGCTCATTAGACAGAATAGAAGCACGCACAAAAGCTTGTTTTAAGGCTTCCCAACTGCCTTCCACAATACGCGTCGCATTGCGTGGTAAGACTCGACGATAATCCGGGAAACGGCCATCGATCAGCTTGGAAGTGAACACAATATGATTTAAATGGATACGTAAATTATTGGTGCCGATTTGCAGACGTGCAGGTTCATCACTGCTTTCCAATAGGCGGTTTAATTCCAGTACGCCTTTACGTGGTAAAATCACCGCATGGTTTTGCAGTTCCTGCTCCAGTTCAATGGTACAAACCGCTAAACGGTGACCATCGGTGGCCACGGTGCGCAACAGATTGCCTTCCGTTTCAAATTTCATGCCGTTTAGGAAATAACGGGCATCTTGGTTGGCCATGGAGAATTGGGTTGCTTCAATTAAACGACGTAATGTGGATTGTTCCAAAGCAAAATCAACTTCCGATTGCCAATCCGTTAGATTCGGGTATTCCTCGGCCGGTAAGGTGGTGAGGTTAAATTTACTGCGACCGGATTGTATGATGGCGCGATCTTCTTCGAAGGTCACGGTGATTTCGGATTCATCGGACAGCGTACGACAAATATCCAAAAATTTCTTCGCCGGAATGGTAAAGGCGCCATTAGCCGTAGACGAGGAAAGTTGGGTACGGCTGGAAAGCTCAACTTCCAAATCGGTACCGGTAATAGTCAGGCGATTGTCTTCGATTTGCAGTAGCACATTATTTAACACCGGAATATTTGGGCGATTGCTTAACACACCACATACTTGTTGCAATGGCTTTAATAGATTTTCACGGGAAATACTAAATTGCATCGGTTGGCTCCTTATGCTGATAAGGTACGAATCAGATTCGCCCAATCTTCTTGAATGCTGTTATCTTTTTCGCGGAATTTGGGTACTTCACGGCAGGCGTTGAGTACGGTGGTGTGGTCGCGATCAAAGGCGCGGCCGATTTCCGGTAGACTGCGATTGGTGAGTTCCTTGGCTAATGCCATGGCAATTTGCCGAGGGCGGGTCACCGAGCGAGCGCGACTTTTGGATTTTAAATCCGCTACTTTAATGCGGTAGTATTCTGCCACGACTTTTTGAATATTTTCAATGGTCACCAAGCGTTCTTGCAGGGCAAGAATATCTTTTAAAGTATCGCGTACAAAGTCGATATCGATATGTCCGCCTTTGAAGTCCTGCATTGCTTTCACACGGTTTAATGCACCTTCCAGTTCACGGACATTGGTGCGTAGGCGTTGCGCGATAAAGAAGGCCACTTCCTCCGGCAATTCCATATTATGTTCTTCCGCTTTTTTCAGCAAAATGGCAACGCGGGTTTCCAAATCCGGTGGCTCGATCGCGGTGGTTAAGCCCCAACCGAAACGGGATTTTAAGCGTTCTTCAATTTTTTCAATTTCTTTTGGATAGCGATCCGAAGTTAAAATGATTTGTCGGCCGGTTTCAAATAGGCTATTAAAAATATGGAAGAATTCCTCTTGGGTTTTTTCTTTTTCCGCAAAGAATTGAATATCGTCCACTAATAGCGCATCCAGCGAACGGTAGAATTTTTTAAATTGATCCATTTTATTATCACGCATCGCTTTAACCATATGCTGCATAAAGTTATTCGCGTGAATATAAAGCACCCTTGCGTTAGGTTTATTGGCCAAAATACCATTGCCAATAGCGTGTAATAAGTGGGTTTTACCCAAACCGGTACCACCATATAAAAAGAATGGATTGGCGGTGGATTCACCCGGTGCTAGCGCCAGTTTTTGACCGACGGCACGGGCTAATTGGTTGGATTTACCTTCAACGAAATTACTAAACAAATGTTTGCGGTTGAGGTGTGATTCAAAATGACTCGGCGTAGTTGCGGAGTCGTCCTCCGCTGGGGAATTGGCCGGGGCGCTATTTTGTGGTGCCGCAGGTGCTACTTTAGGGGCAGGCTTAACGCCTTCTTTTAAAATAATTTGTAAATTGGCGTTTTGCGTAAGCTGCTGGCAAACCTGTTGAATTTGGGCTAAATGATGGGTCTCTACCCAGTTTTTAACAAACACATTAGAAGCATAAAGCACGATGCTATCATCCGAGATGACATCGGCTTGTAATGGTCTTAACCAGGTGCTGAAATCCGTAGGCGAGACCTGGTCCTGTAACTGTAGTAGACAATCTTGCCATAGCGTAGAAAGGCTCACGATAGTTATCCTTAAGTGTGAAACAGAAAAAGCGCAAAGGGCGCCAGAAAAGTGGCGGGATTTTACCTTAAAGAGGACAAAAGATCTTTATCCACAGGTGAAAAAAACATAAAAAGGTTGCTTGAGGTTTTGGCCAAAATCAGTATAATCGCGCCGATTTTTTTAATCCTGTTAAAGGAAATTTCCGAAAATTTCTTTTTCTTATTTGACGTAAGTCCGCTTTTTCATGTAGAATTGCGGCCTATTTTTTGCAACCCATTTTGATTTAGGTAGATTACAAATGAAACGTACATTTCAACCTTCCGTATTAAAACGTAACCGTACTCACGGTTTCCGTGCACGTATGGCAACTAAAAACGGCCGTCAAGTTTTAGCTCGTCGTCGTGCTAAAGGTCGTAAGAGTTTATCTGCATAATCGCGTTTCGTGATTGCTTTAAGCTTTTCTCGGGAGTTACGTCTGCTAACTCCCATTCAATTTAAATACGTCTTTGAAGAACCCCTTCGAGCATCCTCTCCCGAAATTACTATTTTAGCCCGTAAAAATACTGTCAGTCTGCCAAGACTGGGATTAACCGTTGCTAAAAAACACCTCAAACGCGCCCATGATCGTAACCGAATCAAACGCTTGGTACGGGAAAGTTTCCGCCTATCGCAACATCAATTGCCCGCTTACGATTTCGTATTTATCGCGAAGGGCGGTATTGGCCGTTTGGATAATGCCACATTGTTGCAAACCTTGGACAAACTATGGCAAAGACACATTCGTTTGGCGCGAAAATCCTAATTCGCTTGATACGTTTTTATCAACTGGCAATTAGTCCACTAATTGGCCCGCGATGTCGTTTTGTGCCAACTTGTTCCTGCTATGGTATCGAGGCTTTAAAAAAACATGGATTGCTAAAAGGTGGTTGGCTTACATTAAAACGTGTATTAAAATGCCACCCTTTGAACGCCGGCGGCTACGATCCCGTACCGCCAAAGATTAATAATAACGATGAGAAACAATAATGGACTCCAGACGTAGCCTGTTGGTGCTTGCACTACTCTTTATTTCTTTCTTGGTCTATCAGCAGTGGCAAATGGATAAAAATCCGCCACCAGTTGCTCAAACTACCACTCAAGCGGGCGGTAATCAGGCTTCCGATGTACCAAATAGCGCCTCTGCCACCACTGAGATTGCGGCCGATAGCCAAATCAAAGGACAAATCATCACTCTTGAAAGTGATCTTTTACGTTTGCAAATCGATACCTTAGGCGGTGATGTAATTCAATCCGAATTGCTTAAATATGATGCTGAATTGCATTCCAACACTCCGTTTGAATTGCTTAAGGATAACAAGGACATCGTTTATATCGCACAAAGTGGTTTAATCGGTAAAAACGGTATCGACACAAAAGCCGGTCGCGCCCAATATCAAGTTGAGGGTAGTAGCTTCAAATTGGCGGATGGTCAAAACGAACTTTCCGTGCCTTTTACTTTCGTTAAAGACGGTGTTACCTATCGTAAAATCTTTGTATTGAAACGTGGTAGCTACGATGTTGGCGTCTTATTTGAAATTGACAACCAAAGCGGCGCAGCGATTGAAGTTGAGCCTTATGGCCAATTGAAACATACCTTGGTGGATTCCAGCGGTAACGTGGCAATGCCAACTTACACCGGTGGCGCATATTCTTCCTCGGAAACCAACTACAAAAAATACAGCTTTAGCGACATGAAAGACAACAACCTTTCTATCGATACTAAAGCCGGTTGGGTTGCCGTGCTACAACATTATTTCGTTTCCGCTTGGATTCCGAATCAGGATGCTCAAAATCAACTTTACACCCTAACCGATAGTCAAAATAATACGGCTTCTATCGGTTACCGTGGTCCAATTACCACTATTGCGGCGGGTGCTAAAGAAACGCTAAGCAGCTCCCTTTGGACAGGTCCAAAACTACAAAGTCAAATGGCACAAGTGGCAAACCACTTAGACTTAACCGTGGACTATGGCTGGGCATGGTTTATCGCGAAACCGTTGTTCTTATTGCTGACCTTTATTCAAAAATTAGTGCATAACTGGGGCTTGGCGATCATTTGCGTTACCTTAATTGTGAAAGCAATTTTGTATCCGTTGACCAAAGCACAGTACACTTCGATGGCAAAAATGCGTATGTTGCAACCGAAAATGCAGGAAATGCGTGAACGTTTCGGTGATGACCGTCAACGTATGAGCCAAGAAATGATGAAACTTTACAAAGAAGAGAAAGTGAATCCGCTTGGTGGCTGCTTACCGTTGCTTCTACAAATGCCGATCTTCATCGCCTTGTACTGGACCTTCATGGAAGCGGTTGAATTACGTCACGCACCATTCTTCGGTTGGATTCAAGACTTATCGGCACAAGATCCGTACTACATTTTGCCAATCTTGATGGGCGGCTCAATGTTCTTGTTGCAAAAAATGTCACCGACTCCGGTAGCGGATCCAATGCAGCAAAAAGTAATGAACTTTATGCCGTTGATCTTCATGTTCTTCTTCCTCTGGTTCCCGGCAGGCTTGGTGTTGTACTGGTTGGTTTCTAACTTGATCACGATCGTCCAACAGCAACTGATCTATCGCGGATTAGAGAAAAAAGGGTTACACACCCGCAAATAGCGAATAAAAAAGGCACGCAAGTGCCTTTTTTCTATTTAGTAGGCTCCTTCCCGCATTTTTTCTGCGGTTTGTAAGGAAAATGTCACGTTTTATTTAGTTTTTAAATCATATCTAATAAAATCAATAAGTTAGATTGGTTTTTAAAGAAAACTTTAAAAAGCGAGGGTGCGTTTGATGTCACATTTAGTTCTCTTCAAATGAGGAGATTGATGCGCATCCCGTTAAACCATCTTTAGAGCACAAGCATATGAAAGAAACAATTGTAGCCCAGGCTACTGCCCCAGGGCGTGGCGGTATCGGTATTTTGCGGGTTTCCGGTCCCTTGGCCAGCCAAGTTGCCGAAGCTGTCTTAGGCAAATGCCCGAAACCGCGCATGGCCGATTATTTACCCTTTAAAGATAGCGATGGCACGGTATTGGATCAGGGCATTGCTGTTTATTTTAAAGGGCCACATTCCTTCACCGGTGAAGATGTTCTGGAACTACAGGGACACGGTGGCCAAGTCGTGTTGGATTTATTATTGAAACGGATTTTAAATGTGGATGGTATTCGCTTGGCGCGCCCGGGCGAGTTTTCTGAACAGGCATTTTTAAATGACAAACTGGATTTAGCTCAGGCGGAAGCTATTGCCGATTTAATTGATGCCACTTCTGAGCAAGCGGCACGCTCTGCCTTGAAATCCTTACAAGGTGAATTTTCAAATAAAATCAATGCATTGGTCGATTCAGTCATCTATTTGCGCACCTACGTGGAAGCGGCGATTGATTTTCCGGATGAAGAAATCGACTTTTTGGCCGATGGTAAAATTGAAGCCAATTTACGCGGAATTATTGAGCAACTTGATGGAGTAAGACGTGAAGCTAAGCAGGGTTCGATTTTACGCGAAGGAATGAAAGTGGTGATTGCCGGTCGTCCTAATGCGGGAAAATCCAGTTTACTCAATGCGTTAGCCGGTCGAGAAGCGGCGATCGTTACGGATATTGCGGGCACGACTCGCGATGTGCTACGCGAACATATCCATTTGGATGGTATGCCGTTGCATATAATTGATACCGCAGGTTTACGCGAAGCCACCGATGAAGTTGAACGAATCGGGATTTCCCGAGCCTGGCATGAGATTGAGCAGGCGGATCGGATTATTTTGATGCTTGATAGCAGTGATCCTGATAGCCAAGATAGTGAAAGTTTACGTCGCGAATTTTTAGCGAAATTACCATCGGCGATACCACTAACTGTGGTGCGCAATAAAATTGATCTGAGTGGTGAGTCTGTGGGACTGACTGAGGCGGACGGGGTCGTGGTGATTCGCTTGTCGGTACAGACTTTGCAAGGCGTAGATTTGTTACGTGAGCATTTAAAACAAGCGATGGGATTCCAAACAGGCATGGAAGGCGGTTTCTTAGCTCGTCGTCGCCATTTGGAGGCTTTGCAAAAAGCTGCCGAACATTTGCAAATTGGTTTGCTACAGCTCACCGAATTCCATGCCGGTGAATTGTTAGCGGAGGAGCTGCGTTTAGTGCAATCCGCATTAAGTGAAATCACAGGTCAATTTACCGCCGATGATTTATTGGGCAATATTTTTAGTTCGTTCTGTATCGGTAAATAAATTTTTGTTGTTATGACACTTTCTACTTTGTGGGTGATAGCCTTCGGGCTGTCAATGGATGCTTTCGCAGTGGCAATTTCTAAAGGGTTGGCGATGCGTGCTTTTCGTTGCAAGCTGGCACTAGCCATCGCCTTGTGCTTTGGCTGCTTCCAAGGCGTGATGCCGCTGATTGGTTATTTATTGGGGGCGCAATTCAGCCATTTTATTGAGGATTGGGATCATTGGGTGGCCTTTGTGCTACTCGCCCTAATCGGGATCAATATGTTGCGTGAAGGCGTTAGCGAGGATGATGAGTCCGTTGATGACGTTATCAGCGCCAAACATCTGTTAAGTCTGGGTATCGCAACCAGCATTGATGCGATGGCGGTGGGAATTTCCTTTGCGTTTCTTACCGTGGATATCGGTCCGGCGGCGCTGATTATTGCAATCACTACGTTTGTGCTGTCATTTCTCGGTGTGAAAGGCGGGCATTTTCTGGGGCGGCGTTTTAAAAGCCGAGCTGAAATTTTCGGCGGCTTAGTTTTATTGGCCATAGCCGTGAAAATCCTACACGATCACGGCGTTTTTTAAGATGCGATTTTGCGCTATTTAGATTATAATCCGACGGTTTTTTGTCTTTTAAAAGGGTCACTGAATGTTAATTGAAAAAATGCACGGCATTGCCAATCACGGTATTGCGAAGGTTATTTTAGGTTTGATCACGCTTTCTTTTTTAGTTGGCGGGATGTCTGGCTACCTTTTCTCCAGTAATGATACGTTCGCCGCTAAAGTGAATGGCGAAACTATTTCCCAACAGGATTTTATGAATCGTTACAATCAGGAATTCGAAGCCCGTGCCCAACAGGAAGGCGAGCAATTCTTAAGTCTTTCCGATTCACCTAAATTTGTTTCCGAAATGCGTCAAGGCATCATTAATCAAATGATCGACCAAGAATTATTGCGCCAATATGCGAAAGAATTAAAACTTAACGTTAGTGACGATATGATTAAACGCGCGATCGTGGAAGAACCTGCGTTTCAAGTAAACGGTAAATTTGACAATGACCGCTATTTACAAGCATTGCGTCAATATGGCGTGAGCCCAGATGGTTATGCTGCGATGCTACGCGTAAGTCTGACAATGCAACAATTGCAAAATGGTATTGCAAGTAGTGAATTTGTGGTGCCACTACAAAGTGAGGCTACTGCCGCATTGCTTTTCCAACAACGTACCGCACGTATTGCAAGCTATTTATTGGCTGATGAAGTGGCCAAACAAAATGTGACCGAAGCGGAAATCAAAGCCTATTACGATGCTAATGCTAAATCGCTACTTCAGCCGGAACAGGCTAAAGTGCAATATATTGAGGTTTCTGCTAATACGTTAAGCCAGTTACAACCGGTTAACGACACTCAAATAGCACAATACTATCAAGAAAATAAGGCTCAATTTACCAGCCAAAAATTAGCTCATATCCAATTGGCTAACGAACAAGATGCCGATGCGGTTTATCAGGAATTACAAAAAGGCGCGGATTTTGCCGAATTGGCGAAAACCCGTTCCACCGATAAATTATCCGGTGAGCAGGGCGGTGAATTAGGTTGGATTAAAGACAACGAATTACCGCAAAACTTTGAAGATGCGGCATTATTGCTTAATGTTGGCCAATACAGCACCCCAGTGAATGTGGATGGCTCTTATCACATTATTTTGGTGCAAGACCGTCAACAACGTAGTTTATCTGAAGTAAAAGAGCAGATCGCCGATACATTACGTAAAACTCTCGCCGCAGATCGTTTCCAAGCCGTTGAGAAAGCGGTGCGTGACGCGGCGGCCAATAACAACAGTTCACTACAGGATGCAGCCAAAGCGGCCGGTGTGAAAGTGCAAGAAACCGATTATTTCACTCGTCAAAATGTGCCGGCAGAGTTGAATACACCAAATGTGGTTTCAGCTATTTTTGAATCGGATATTGCCAATGGCGGTGCGAATTCCGAACCATTAAATACTGGCGATAACGCCTTTGTTGTGGTGCGTGTGGTGGATCACAAAGATGAAGGTACACAAACCTTTGATGAAGCTAAGGCGATGATTGAGCAGTTATTAAAACGCGAAAAAGCGGAAAAAACTTTGATGGCACAAGCCGATCAATTGGTGAAAGATTTATCGGTTAATCCGCATAAATTACCGCAAGGCCTTAGCTTTAGCGCGCCACAAACCTTTAGTTTGGAAAACGTAAAAGATCCGATTTTAACTGAAGGCGTGTTTGCAATGGCGAAACCGAAAGATGGCGAAACCCTCTATCAAACTGCCCGCGACAGTCAAGGTAATGTAGTGGTAGTGGCGCTTGAGAAAGTTGAGGAAGGTAAATTGGACAGCGACAAGTTAGCGCAATTTGGCTATCAATTACAGCAAAGCCGCCAATTGGAAGTGCAAGGCACCCTAATGCAAGCCCTGCGTGATCAAGCCAAAGTCGAAATAAACGAGGCTTTTATTAATCAGGACGACGATAATTAATTGCCAGCCCAAGTGAAAACTTGGGCTTTCTTTTTGAAATCCTAGTAAATTTTACATTTTTCAAACACCTCTAATAAAATCAATGGTTTAGAGTTTGTTTTTAGAAAAACTTTAGTTTTCGATAGGGCGTTTGCAAATTCTTGCCGAGCAAAATTGAGGCAAATTGCCAAGTGGCATTTTTTTTGATAAAAAATGCCTTGTTTTTTTCAGAATAGAGGAACATTCCATGGCACAAGAAACCATTTTCAGCAAAATTATTCGTAAAGAAATCCCTGCCGATATTGTTTACCAAGATGAATTGGTGACTGCATTTCGTGATATTTCACCGCAGGCGAAAACCCATATTTTGATTATCCCAAATAAATTGATCCCAACGGTAAATGATGTGCAGCCGGAAGATGAAGCAATGCTCGGTCGCATTTTTAGCGTAGCGGCCAAAATTGCTGCCCAGGAAGGTATTGCCGAAGATGGATACCGCTTGATTATGAACTGTAACAAACACGGTGGCCAAGAAGTATTCCATATTCATATGCATTTACTTGGCGGCGAACCATTAGGCAAAATGTTGGATAAATAATGAAAAAACTCCTCATTAGCGTCGCCTTGTTGGGGCTGGCAGCTTGTTCTAGCAAAGCACCGAATTTACTCGGCACGGAGCAGCCGATTTTAAATATTGCTGCGAATTTAGCGCCGCTCGTTGATGTGCGTACCGCTTCCAATGCGGCCTATATCACCAATAAAAGCCAACAACAGCTCAAGGTGTTTTACCATTTGTATTGGTACAATGCACAAGGAGTAACTCAACTGTGGCCGCAACAACAGGAAAGCCTGGCAGGGAATCTTGTCCTGCAGGCTAAACAGCAACAAATGCTTTCCCTTGCTAAACCGACCCCGGAAAGTACCAACTATCGCCTTTACCTGCAATAAATTATGTCCACATTATTGATTGACCTGAACGGTTACGAACTCACTCAAGAAGAAGTTGAATTATTGGAACACCCATTGACGGCCGGACTGATTTTGTTTAGTCGCAATTTTCACGACCGAGATCAGCTTGCCGCATTGATTCAAGCGGTGCGGCAACGGGTGAAAAAGCCTTTGTTGATCACCGTTGATCAAGAGGGCGGACGGGTGCAACGTTTCCGTGAAGGCTTTACCCAACTGCCGGCCATGCAGGCCTTTGCCGCTGTATTGGCAACAGCGGACGAACAGCAACGTTTAGCTGCAGAGGCTGGTTGGCAAATGGCCGTAGAAATGACTGCTTTGGATATTGATTTAAGTTTTGCTCCGGTATTGGATTTAGGTCATGAATGCCGTGCCATTGGCGATCGTAGTTTTGGCGGAGATGTGCAAGCAGCGGTTAATTTAGCCGGTGCTTTTATTGACGGTATGCATCAGGCAGGAATGGCCGCGACCGGTAAACACTTTCCGGGACATGGTCATGTCTTGGCCGATTCCCATTTGGAGACACCATATGATGAACGTTCACGGGCGGAAATTTTTGCCTGTGATTTACAGCCCTTCCAGCAATTGATTAAGCAGGGAAAATTGGATGCCATTATGCCGGCACATGTGATTTATACCCAATGTGATAGCCAACCGGCGAGCGGTTCGAGTTACTGGCTGAAGGATATTTTGCGCGCTCAACTTGGATTTAATGGTGCGATTTTCTCCGATGATTTAGGCATGAAAGGCGCTGGTTTTATGGGGGATTTCGTGGTGCGCAGTGAAAAAGCCCTACATGCCGGTTGTGATTTATTGCTACTGTGTAATGAACGCGAAGGTGTGATTCAAGTGCTTGATAAACTGAAATTAGAGGAATCTGCAACGCATTTCGCTGCACGCCAAGTGCGCTTAAAGCAGCTCTTTAAACAAAAATCCTTTAATTGGTCAGAACTCACAAAAACTTCGCGTTGGATTGAAAATCATCAAAAACTGAGCGCACTGCAACAAGGGTGGCTTGCCCGTAAATGATCACCTGTCATCATTATCAAAAGGAGGATTGCCATTCTTGCCAATGGTTGGCAACACCTTACGCACAGCAACTGACCCACAAAGAGAAGCACCTGAAACAACAACTGGCAGAGTTAGATTGTGAGGCGCTTATTTGGCATCCGCCTTTTCGTTCCGCTGAATCTGCTTTTCGCAATAAGGCCAAAATGGTGGTGAGTGGCGCGGTAGAGCGTCCAATTTTAGGTATTTTACAAGACCCAAATGATCCACAAAGTGCCGTGGATTTATGTGATTGCCCGCTTTATCCCAAACGCTTTGCTGAACTCTTTCCAGTTTTAAAAGATTTTATTGGACGCGCTGGTTTAGTCCCTTATAACGTGGTTAAGCAAAAAGGTGAGCTAAAATATATTCTGCTTACAGAAAGCCAACATACAAAAAAATTGATGTTGCGTTTTGTATTACGTTCAGAAACTAAATTACCGTTAATTCAACGTGAATTTGCCGGGCTATTGGAAAAATTACCACAGCTTGAAGTGGTGAGTGTAAATATCCAACCTCAACACGCCGCAATTTTAGAAGGTGAGAAAGAAATCTTTTTGACGGACCAGCACACCTTATCAGAAAGCTTTAACGGTATTCCGTTGTTTATTCGTCCTCAAGGTTTCTTCCAAACGAATCCACTTGTAGCACAAGGGCTATATGCGACGGCGCAAGATTGGGTACAGGATTTACCAATTGCTAAACTTTGGGATCTCTTTTGTGGCGTTGGAGGATTTGGACTGCATTGTGCTAAAGCTTTACAAGATAAACATCAACAAGAAGTGGAGTTGACGGGGATTGAAATTTCGCCATCTGCTATTCAAGCGGCGAGCCAATCGGCTCAAGCCTTAGGACTTAATAAGGTGAGCTTTCAATCCTTGGATGCTGCCAATTTTGCTTTAGCACAAGATGAAAATAAACCCGATTTGGTGATCGTCAACCCGCCTCGTCGAGGCATTGGAAAGGAACTTGCTGAATTTCTCAATGAAATGCAACCACGCTTTATCCTGTATTCCAGTTGTAACGCGGTTTCCATGGGCAAAGACTTGCAACATCTAACTAATTATAAACTTACACAAATTCAATTATTTGATATGTTTCCCCATACAGCGCATTATGAAACTCTAACACTTTTATCTGTTAAAACTTGATTTTTTATGAGAGAGGTGACTTCATTTGAATGAATATGTTGAAAGCCTAGAAAGAGAATTTTCTTCAATAGAAAATGGTTTCAAAGAGGAAGAAAAAAGAGCGTTTACTGATTATAAATCTAATGATAGTGAATTCATCAAAAAATTAGCATTTTTGTCATATCAGTCTGAAGTGTATCAAGTAAGAATGTATAGTGTATTTCTTTTTGGATACTTATCCGAGGATAAAAATATCTTAATTTTTTTAAGAGATGAGGTATCTAAAGACAGCAACTGGCGAGTTCAAGAAGTATTGGCAAAATCATTTGATGAGTTTTGTAAAATAATTGGATACGAGAAAGCACTTCCCGTTATTGATAATTGGTTAGAGAATGCTAATCACAATACAAGAAGAGCTGTTACTGAAGGATTGAGAATATGGACAGGAAGACCATATTTTAAAGAAAATCCGAATGAAGCGATTAGACGATTGGCCGCGTTAAAAGATGACCCTAGTGAATATGTCAGAAAATCGGTTGCTAATGCTTTACGAGATATAAGTAAGAAATATCCGGAATTAATTAGAAATGAACTCAACAGTTGGAACTTAGAAACTAAAGAAATTAAACAGGTTTATAAATTGGCAGGTAAATTTTTGAACTAAGTTCTAGTATTGTGAGAACTTAAATGCCTAATAAAAAAAATTTAACGCTGTCTTTGCTTTACTGTAAATTATCTGACGGGGTATAAACTCACACGAATTCAATTATTTGATATGTTTCCCATACGGAGCATGCTGCTATTAAAGCATATTGATATCTAATAAAACGGGCCGCAATTTGCGGCCCGTGGTCATTTGAAACGCCCCCATGAAAATCAGAGTTTTCTCAAAAATATGGTGTAAGTCATTGATTTTATTATGGTTGCTGTTAAAAGCTATTTTGCTACGCTTTCAATCAATTGTGCGAAGCCTTCTTCATCGTAGCCCTCTTCATATTGATTGTCTTCACTGGTGAAGTTGAGACGACGATCATTCACCGCTAAACAGCCATATTTTTGCAGCTTGTTTTTGGTGAAATCGCTGCGTTGTGCAGAAGAACGGTTATTTAAGCTGATCACACCGATGGTGGCGTGATTACATGGGGTTTTGTTGATGAAAACTAAGTTATAGCCTGATTCGCGAATGTAGCCGGTTTTGTTGATAGCGGCATCGAAGATTTCTTCGCGCACCAATTTATTGGTGTTTTTGACGAACACGCTACGGCGGCCGGCCTGAATGTTGGCGTAAGGTAAATTAGCAAAGGTTTTGATTTGTGGTTTGTTAAGGGAATATTTAGCCAGCTTAACCAAATCCATAGCGCTTGAAATATTGCTACTGGATAGCCCCGAGCTGTCGGCAAAGCGAGTGGAGCGCATACCGAGTTCTTTTGCCTTTTCGTTCATTTTTTGGATGAATTGCAAGCGACTCATACCGGTGGCACGAGAAAGGGCATGGGCTGCATAGTTATCGGAATGCACTAACATCGCCTTTAATAATTCTTGGCAGGCGATCGGAGTGTATTTAGGTAATTTGGTATGAGTGCCTTTGATGTAATCGTCATCTTCTTCAGTGATGGCGATGCTGCAATTGGCATTGCGGTTATTTTCTAAAAAGATATTGGCGGTCATTAGTTTGGTGACCGATGCGATCGGTTGTACGTTAAACGGTGAGCCGCTTTCCAATACTTTATCATGGGTAAAGTCATACACCACGTAGGATTGCGCGGTAACAACGGTAGGCAATAAACCAAGCAATAAGAACAGCTTTTTCAACATAACAGGCGATATAACAGCAAAAAATGGGCGGCCATTCTACAGTTTTTTCCTCAAATGGTGAAGAGTTAACCAGTGTAAAACGTGCCCGAATAATAGATTAAATATCTTGAGCAGTATTGGCGCTGCAGAGTTTGCTATAAATTAGCGCTATCAAGAAAAATGCAGCCTGTAACAAAATAATACAAGCTCCGGTCGAGGCATCAAAATGATAGCTGAGCAATACGCCTAATAAACTGGCGGACACCGCACTAACGATAGCGATAATAAGCATTTTATCGAAGCGATTAGTGAGCGTTAACGCAGTAATACCGGGGGCAATTAGCATCGCTACAACTAAAATCACACCGACCACCTGCATTGTGCTAACAATAGTCAGCGCCAACAATGTGAGTAGGCCGTAATGCAGTCGTTTCGGGGAAAGTCCGGCAACACGAGCATGGCTAGGATCAAAGCAATAAAGCAGGAAATCCCGGCGCTTTAAGCCAAGTAAAATAAAAATGATCAGCGCGATGATCGCCGTTTGTATGAGTTCTTGTTGACTTACACCCAATACGTTACCGAATAAGATGTGTGTGAGATGTTGTGAGGTTTGGATTTTGGTGAAAAGTACCAAACCAATCGCAAACATGCCGGAAAATACAATACCCATAGCGGTATCTTCTTTGATACGGCTGTTTTCTTTTAAATACCCCACTCCCAGGGCACAAGCAATACCTGAAATAAAGGCGCCAATCGCTAATGGAATACCAGCTAGAAAAGCTAAGACAATACCTGGCAGGACGGCATGAGAAATGGCATCCCCCATCAATGACCAGCCTTTTAACACCAAATAGCAAGAGAGTAGCGCGCAGATTACAGCAACTACTAATGCCGTGAGCAACGCATTTTGCATGAAGGCAAATTGAAATGGCTCAAGGAAAATCTCGAATATTTCACTCATGGGCCACCGCCTTACGTTGTTTTTGACTCATTAATTCGTATTTTGGTGAGAATAGAAAAGCTAATAAAAATAACAAAGTTTGTAATGTTACGATGACACCACCGGTTGCGCCGTCCAAATAATAGCTGAGATAGACGCCAACAAAACCGGTGATTGCGCCTAATGCTACCGCAATTTTGATGAGTGTTTTGAACTTATCGGTGAGTAAATAGGCAGTTGCGCCTGGTGTGATCACCATAGCAATCACTAAAATCGCCCCGACGGTTTGTAATGCGGCAACAACACAAGCGCTTAATAGGGTAAAAAATAGGAGTTTATAAAATAACGGTGATAGTCCGACTGTAATTGCTTGGGTTTCATCAAAGAAAATCAGTAATAGATCCTTCCAAAAAATAAGCAATAAAACCAAGCAAATCAACATAATAATGGCTACTTGATAAATATCTTCATCAGCAATTCCGAGGATATTGCCGAGTATGATGTTCTGCACATTTATTGAGGTCGGATTGAGGGAAATGATCAATAATCCCAAAGCAAAGAAGGTGCTGAAAATGAAGCCAATAACGGCATCTTCTTTGAGTTTAGAAATGGATTTGATCCATAAAATGGAAAGAGCGGCCAAAATGCCGGCAAAAAAAGCCCCTAAAGCATAGGGCAGGGAAAAGGCGTAGGCAATGGCAACACCAGGCACTACTGAATGGGAAAGTGCATCACCAATTAATGACCAACCCTTCAACATTAAATAAGCAGAAAGAAAGGCGCAAATTCCGCCAACCGCAGCACTGAGCCACATGGCCTTTTGCATATATTCATAGGAAAAGGGTTCCAGCAAGTATTCCAGCATGTCCTATTCCTTATCCTGTGATGGAAAATGACAGGTCTTTACGGTAGCAGCCGGTGGATCATTTTTGGTTTCGCCATAAAAGACGACCGCGCGTTCATCGTCAGTTAACACGGTTACTGCGCGTTTATCTTCATCATTATGCAGATCTTCACCCAATAATTTGATATGTCGTAGGACACCACCAAAGACTTTTTCTAAGTTATGTTGATTGAAAGTTGCGGCGGTTTGACCGGCTGCAATCACCGTGCGATTAATCATTACCACTTGATCGCAAAAGTCTGGTACAGAACCCAAGTTGTGGGTAGAAACTAAAATTAAATGGCCTTCAGCACGTAATTGGCGAAGGAGCTCCACAATGGCATTTTCAGTTTTAACATCTACACCCGTAAAAGGCTCATCGAGTAAGATAATCTTACTTTGTTGTGCTAATGCTCGAGCCAAAAATACGCGTTTTTTCTGTCCACCAGAAAGCTCGCCGATTTGTCGTTCAGCTAAATGCTCGATATTTACCCGTTGCATAGCTTCAAGCACTTTTTGTTTATCTTCTGTCTTTGGTATACGTAGAAAATTCATGTAGCCGTAGCGGCCCATCATGACAACATCATAAACAGAGACTGGAAATTGCCAATCGACTTCTTCCGCTTGCGGCACATAGGAGACAAAATTTTGTTTTAACGCTCGATTAATTGGCAAACCACAAAGTGCAATATTGCCTTGCTGTGGTTTGATTAAGCCCATGATGCTTTTAAATAACGTTGATTTTCCGCTTCCATTTACGCCGACAAGAGCACAGATTGTTCCTCCCTCTAATTTGAAGGAAACATCATAGATTGCAGTGTGCCCGTTGTTGTAACGAACGGTTACATCATTAACGGAAATCGAAGCGGAAAGTGCGGTCATTATTTTTCAAATCCTTTCACAATGGTGGAGACGGTGACATTGAGCAAATCGATATAAGTTGGTACAGGACCATCAGCTGCAGAAAGGGAATCTACATAAAGCACGCCGCCGTATTTGGCACCACTTTCTTTTGCTACCTGTTGAGCCGGTTTGGCGGACACCGTACTTTCACTAAAGACCACTGGAATGTGATTTTTTTTAACTGAATCGATAAGTTTACGTACTTGTTGAGGTGTACCTTGTTGTTCAGCATTAATTGGCCATAAATAGCCTTCTTTGAGATTGTAATCTTTCGCTAAATAGCTAAAGGCGCCTTCACTGGTGACTAACCAACGTTGATCAGCGGGAATTTGTGAGAGTTTTTCACGTAAAGGTTTATCGAGTTGTTTGATTTTTTCTGCATACGCTGCCGCATTTTTTTGATAAGTATCAGCATTTTGCGGATCGTATTTAACTAATGCATTTTTAATATTTTCGATATAAATCAATGCATTAGATGGGGACATCCAAGCATGTGGGTTAGGTGCATCTTTATAAGGGCCTTCATAGATAGAAAGTGGTGTGATGCCTTCGGTTACCACAAAGGCTGGTTTGTCTTTGATATTTTGGAAGAAACGCTCAAACCAACGCTCTAAATTTAGTCCATTCCATAAAATTAAATCAGCTGATTGGGCTTTTACAATATCTTTAGGCGTCGGTTCATACTCATGGATTTCAGCGCCCGGTTTGGTGATGGATTCTACCGTCGCGGCATCGCCTGCAACATTTTGTGCGATATCTTGAATAATGGTAAATGTGGTAACAACTTTAAACTTCGCTTCGGCTTGTAAGGCGGCTAAACCTAGCACGACAATCGATAGGTTCTTGAGTAAATACTTCATAGAGTCTCCCTTGAAAGAAAATATAGTTGGCGCCGAATAATACCCTTTTTTTTATGTATTTAAAATGAGAATTATTATTAAATCTATTGATTTGATAAATTATTGGGATAGCCTAATTTAAAGATGGCATTAACTGATGGACGAAAATTATTTTTTGTTGTTCGAATGAAAAATACGATTCATAGAGCAACTTGCAGGAATTCTGCTGGCGTATTGATGGGCAAATCTGTACAATCGGCGCTCATTTTTGTGCGCCATGGCTAAGGCCATTGACGACGCGCCGTAATGTGTAATAACGAGGCCTTATGTTAGAACAAACCCCTTCATTAAATAGTAAAAAAATTAACCTTATGGATTTAACCCGCCAACAAATGCGGGATTTCTTTCAAGAACTAGGTGAAAAGCCTTTTCGCGCCGATCAATTAGTCAAATGGATTTATCATTTTGGCGAAGACAACTTCGACAATATGACCAATATCAATAAAAAATTAAGAGAAAAACTAAAAGCTGTAGCAGAGATCAAGGCGCCAGAAGTTGCGGTGGAACAGCGTTCCTCCGATGGCACGATCAAATGGGCAATGCAGGTTGGTGACCAACAAATTGAAACCGTATATATTCCGGAAGCGGATCGTGCAACGCTATGTGTTTCTTCTCAAGTAGGTTGTGCGCTGGCTTGTACTTTCTGTTCAACCGCGCAGCAAGGATTTAACCGTAACTTAACCGTCTCGGAAATTATCGGCCAGGTATGGCGCGCCTCTAAAATCATTGGAAACTTTGGGGTTACCGGTGTTCGCCCAATTACGAATGTGGTGATGATGGGCATGGGCGAGCCATTGTTAAATATGAATAACGTGATTCCAGCCATGGAAATCATGTTGGATGACTTTGCCTATGGCTTATCTAAACGCCGTGTCACACTCTCAACCTCTGGGGTTGTGCCGGCATTAGATATGATGCGCGAAAAAATTGACGTAGCATTGGCAATCTCTCTGCATGCACCGAATGATGAATTGCGTGATGAAATCATGCCAATCAATAAAAAATATAACATTAAAATGTTGATGGATTCGGTGCATAAATATTTAGAAGTATCTAATGCTAATCATGGCAAAGTGACCATTGAATATGTATTGCTTGATCATGTGAATGATGGCACTGAACATGCCCATCAATTAGCTGAAGTGTTAAAAAATACGCCATGTAAAATCAATCTTATTCCATGGAATCCGTTCCCGGAAGCACCTTACGGCAAGAGCTCTAATAGCCGGGTGGACCGATTCCAAAAAACTTTAATGGAATATGGATTTACCGTGATTGTGCGTAAAACCCGTGGTGATGATATTGATGCTGCTTGTGGACAGCTTGCCGGTGAGGTGATTGATCGTACTAAACGTACAGCGATGAAACGCAAGTTTGGCCAAGGCATTGAAGTGACTGCGGTCAATTAAATGATATCTAAGGATAGAAAATGAAAATGGATTTAATCTCTAAAAAATATGCGACTATCGTAGCTGTATTTTTATTAAGTGCTTGTGTTACTCAACATCATTTGGATTTTGATAAGCAACAGGCAGCCAAAGCGCGGGTCGAGCTGGCATTGGGGTATTTGCAGCAAAATGATTTGGTGCAGGCCAAGCTGAATTTAGATAGAGCTTTGGTTCATGCACCGAATTATTATTTGGTACATTCTGCGTTGGCGCATTTTTACCGCTTGCAGGGAGATAATGAGAATGCCCGTCGTGAGTTTAATCAAGCCTTGAAATTGGATGCTTCACAGGGTGACGTACATAATAATTATGGTGCTTTTTTATGTGCCCAAGGCGAGTATGAAAAAGCCTTTGAGCAATTCAATCAGGCGCTGATTTCCGCCAATTATTATCATCAGACGGATACCCTAGAAAATATGACGCTTTGTGCCCAAGCGGCAGGACAGCAGGAACGCTACCAAGAATCTTTCAATAAGCTGCAAAAGATGGATGTCGCAAGGGCGCAAAAACTGACTCAAGCCAAATAAATCATTGCCAAAGGGAGCGTTGATCTTTACAATCCTGCAGTCAATTTTTTTCCTTAATTAGCCTAATTTTATGAGTACAACTGAATCAGCTGAAGTGAAACTTTCCTTTGGCGAACAATTAAAACAGGCCCGTGAGGCGCTTAATTTATCCCTTGAAGATGTTGCTAAGGAAATCCGCTTGCGCCCAAGCATTCTGCAACAGCTCGAAAATAATGAATTTGTGCAAAAAAATGTGCCTTCTACCTTCGTAAGAGGCTATGTTAGAAGTTATGCAAAATTCCTACGTTTACCCGATAGTGCTTGGGCGGATGTGGCATTCGGTGAGAGCCAAAAAAATGATTTAGGTAAAAATGCCCGTGCTACCCGTTCGGTGAATCAGTATTCCGGCCACAATCGTTGGGTCGGCACTTTAACCGTATTGGTTTTATTGGTAGTTGCTGGGATGACCGGTCTTTGGTGGTGGCAAAACTACCAACAATCCAATAAAGAACGGGATAATTTGGTACAAAATTATGTTGCTAGTCAGGATTCCGCAGCTACACCAACTGTATCAGATAGCGGTAATTCGGTAGCAATTCCACTTACTACGAGTAATGAAGCATCCTCTGTGAATGCTGAGACCTCTATACCACCGGTAGTTCAAAACGATACCACAACGGATAATGCTCCACTTAATGCCCAATCAAATACAGTACCTACTTCAAATAGCGAAAGCTACAATAGTAATGTATTACCGAAAGGGGAGAGCTTTAACACGGATAATACCGCTAATGTTGAAACAACTGCTAAAGTAGAAGAACCGGCGTTATTGCCACCGCCACCGGCAGCACAAGGGGACTTGGTGATTGAAATTACCAAAAATTCCAGCTGGATTAGCGTAAAAGATAAAAACCGTAAAGTATTGGCGCAAAAAGAATATAAACAAGGTGAAACCTTGAGTTTTAACGGTGAAGATTATGCCGTAATTATTGGTGCACCGGGTAATGTCCGTATCACTTACAAAGGCAACGACTATCCATTAAAAGTAGATGGCCGTATTGCTAAATTCAAATTACCTTAATTCTAATCAATATGTCTGCTGTAAAACCAACCATAAAGCGTCGTGAATCGACCAAAATTTATGTCGGCAATGTGCCTGTGGGCGGTGACGCTCCGATTGCCGTACAATCCATGACAAATACCCGCACTACCGATGTGGACGCTACCGTTGCGCAAATTAAAGCATTGGAACGTGTTGGCGCCGATATTGTGCGGGTTTCCGTGCCAACGATGGATGCTGCCGAAGCATTTAAATTAATCAAGCAGCAAGTTAACGTACCTTTGGTGGCGGATATTCATTTTGATTATCGTATCGCTTTAAAGGTGGCCGAATATGGCGTGGATTGTTTGCGTATCAATCCGGGCAATATTGGACGTGAAGATCGTATTCGTGCGGTAGTGGATTGTGCCCGTGATAAAAATATTCCTATTCGTATCGGGATCAATGCCGGCTCGCTAGAAAAGGATATTCAGGAAAAATATGGAGAACCAACGCCGCAAGCGCTCTTGGAATCTGCATTGCGTCACGTGGACATTTTGGATCGTCTGAATTTCGATCAATTTAAAGTCAGTGTGAAAGCTTCCGATGTTTTTTTAGCGGTAGAATCCTATCGTTTATTGGCCAAAGCGATTAAGCAACCGTTGCATTTAGGCATTACCGAGGCTGGCGGAGCACGTTCCGGTGCGGTGAAGAGTGCAATTGGTTTAGGCCTATTATTATCTGAGGGTATCGGTGATACTTTGCGTGTTTCTCTGGCTGCGGATCCGGTAGAGGAAATTAAAGTCGGTTTTGATATTTTAAAATCGTTACGGATTCGTTCTCGCGGTATTAACTTTATTGCTTGCCCAACTTGTTCCCGTCAGGAATTCGATGTTATCGGCACAGTAAATGCCTTAGAACAACGTTTGGAAGATATTATTACACCGATGGATGTCTCAATTATTGGTTGTGTAGTGAATGGCCCAGGCGAAGCCTTGGTATCCGATCTTGGCGTAACCGGCGGTAACAAGAAAAGTGGCTATTATTTAGATGGCGAACGTCAAAAAGAGCGCTTTGATAACGAAAGCATCATCGACCAATTAGAAGCGAAAATTCGTGCTAAAGTGGCACAGCAGGATCCGAAGAATCGAATTATTTAAGGATAGTGAATGGCTAAAACAATTCAGGCAATCCGTGGTATGAACGATTGCGCCCCTACGGAAAGCCCATTATGGCAATGGGTTGAAGAAAAAGTCCGCCGAGTCTTGGCGTCTTACGGCTATGCCGAAGTGCGTATGCCTATCGTCGAAAGCACACCATTATTTGCCCGTGCAATTGGTGAGGTTACCGATGTGGTTTCTAAAGAAATGTACACCTTTTGGGATAATGATGAACAATTAACCTTACGTCCGGAAGGAACGGCGGGGTGCGTGCGTGCGGCTATTGAGCACGGTTGGAGTTATAACAATGAACAACGTTTATGGTATATGGGACCGATGTTCCGCCATGAGCGCCCACAAAAAGGCCGTTATCGCCAGTTCCACCAAGCCGGGGTAGAGGTATTTGGTATTGCTAATGCAGAAATCGATGCAGAATTAATTATTCTTACTGCCCGTTTGTGGAAAGAATTGGGAATTGAGCAAGATGTAACCCTCCAGCTGAACTCCATTGGTTCCTTGGAAGCGCGTAAAAATTATCGTAGTGAATTGGTAAAATTCCTTGAACAGCATCGCGATTTATTAAGCGAAGAGGAAAAAGAACGTTTGCTTAAAAATCCATTGCGAATTTTGGATAGTAAAAATCCGGAATTACAAAAGGTATTGGATGGTGCGCCAAAACTATTGGATTATTTAGACGATGATAGCCGTGAGCATTTTGCCCAATTATGTGCTTTATTGGATGGTTTTGGCATCCCTTATGAAATCAATCCAAAGTTGGTGCGCGGTTTAGATTATTACAATAAAACCGTGTTCGAATGGGTCACCTCAGCCTTAGGTGCACAAGGTACTGTCTGTGGTGGTGGTCGTTATGATGGCTTAGTAGAGCAATTGGGCGGCCATACTACACCGGGCGTTGGCTTTGCTATGGGCTTAGAGCGCTTGGTATTATTGGTACAGGAAGTGAATAAAAATATCGATTTACCAAATGCAGTGGATGTCTATGTAGTACATCAGGGGGAAGGTGCTGCGTTATTTGCATTGCAGGTTGCCGAGCAGTTACGTAGTGAATTGCCGCAATTACGCACAATGATGCACTGTAGTGGCGGCAATTTTAAAAAACAATTTAAACGCGCCGATAAATCTGCCGCCACATTGGCTTTAGTGATTGGTGAAAGCGAAGTACAAAATCGTCAAGTAGTAGTGAAGCACTTACAAGGCATTACGGAGCAACAAACCGTTGATTTGACGGCACTCACGGATTTCGTGCAACAACAATTTTAATCAAGAAGGAATAGCGAATGGCTTACACGATTGAAGAAGAACAAGAACTCAATGAGTTAAAAGAATGGTGGAAAGAAAACGGTAAGTTGGTCATTTTGGCCTTCGTGGTGGGGATCGCTGGTGTTGTCGGCTGGCGTTTCTGGCAAAATTACCAAGTTAACCAAATTATGGCGGCTTCTTCCGACTATAGCGAATTAGCTCGCTCAGCAACCGCAGACGGCAAGGCTACACATGCCAAAGTGGAACAATTTGTACAGGCTCATGATAAAACCAGTTATGCGGTATTTGCCCTATTGGACGAAGCTAAAGGCTTAGTAGCCCAAAAGGATTACGCCAGAGCTGAACAAAGCTTGCAACAGGCGCTAAACCAGTCTCAAGACGAAGTATTGAGAGCTTTGGCTTCTCTACGTTTAGGCGCATTGCAACTACAGTTAGGCAAGTTAGATGCCGCATTAAATACCCTTAGTGCAGTAAAAGCCGATGCATTTATTGCTCGTAAAGCCTTATTGGAAGGTGATGTTCAATTAGCGAAGAGTGATTCTGCCGCGGCGAAAAGTGCGTTTGAACTGGCTGTGCAGAAAGGCACGCCAGCCGAACAGCAACTGGCTCGTATGAAGTTAAATAATCTATAGCAGGTAAGCCCCGTAAGGGGCTTTTTTATTATGCGAAAATTTTTTCCTCCCCCCTTACAAGCTTTGCTGGCGGCCTTGCTTATTCGGTTTATACCATTAGGTCAGTCATTTTCGTTACCTTGGGAATTTCCTGCCATTATTCTTTTAGTGGCAATATTCATCGCCTTAGCGGCACTTTGGCAGTTTCAGCGCCAATCCGCTAATATCGATCCGCATAATCTGGCTAAAACCACGCAAATCGTACAACAAGGCATTTATGCTTATAGTCGTAATCCAATGTATTTAAGCTTGGCACTAGGGCTAACTGCCTGGTGGTTATATTGCGGTAGTTGGCTTAGTATTATTTGGTTGGTGGGATTTGTAGTGTTAATCGAGCACTTGCAAATTCGTCCGGAAGAACGTTTTTTGAAAGGTCATTTTGGCAAGACATATCAAGTGTATTGCAATAATGTTCGACGTTGGTTTTGAATGCGCTTCTTGTAAACTTTTCAGCCCATGGCAAAGCAATATAGATGGTGTAGTAATATTTTTAAATCAACTCTAATAAAATCAATGGGTTAGGTTGATTTTTTGGGAAAACTTCTGAAAATGAAGGGGCGTTTATCAAGTATTTTAAGTTTATTCGCCAGCTGTTGAAGGCACCATTGAAAAACAACGACGGGTATACAAACTATTCCTACAATCTAGTATTAAGCAGAAAATCGTTTGGGATATTTGTAGCGACGGACTTTATGCCTGTCCTCGTACCATTCCTAGCAAGTGAGAACATTCCATATAAAGTATGACGGTGAGAGGCCGCGATTAACTCTCAAAATACCAAGCTCAATCGTTTAGAGCGTTCATAATGGTTCTGTCAGTCATTGATAAAAATCCCCGCTAGAAAAGCGGGGATTTTTGTTACATCCAAAAAATATAGGCAATGGATGCGATTACCAAGACACAGGTTAGGTCGATAAATTTACCAACTCGAATCATTTCTTTTTGCTTGATATAGCCGGTGGCGTACACGATAGCATTTGGTGGTGTGCCGACTGGCATCATAAATGCGCAAGAGGCACCTAGACCGATAATCAATGCAAAGCCGAGTGGTGGCATATTTAGTGCGTTAGCAATGGAGATAAAAATTGGCACTAATAAAGCGGCACTGGCAGTATTGGAAGTGAATTCCGTTAGGCCGACGATAAAGGCCGCAATAATTAAGGCCATTACGTAATAATGACCGCCTTCAATAATAAAGACGATACCGTCAGCCATAATGCGACTGGCCCCCGAGCTTTCTAATACCGAGCTAAGGGTCAGGCCGCCACCGAATAAAAATAGTACGCCCCATTCTGTGTTGCTTTGCACTTCTTTCCAAGAGGCTACACCGGTAACGCAGATCACCACAGCGGCAATCATAGCAACTAGGCTGTCAAAACCGCCGATTTTTTGTGGTAGGGCCAAGGCTTCAGAGATAATTGGGTTGATGGCACCGCCGAAAATCCATAACAGGGCTGTAGTGATAAAAATGAGAATCGCCTGGATACGTTTGCCGGTGAGCGCAATTTTGCTAAATTCCGCATCAAAGCGCAGATCCAGGCGAGGTTTAAATACAATGTATAACCAACCGATAATCAGTGGAAAGAGTAATAACATGGTCGGCATACCATACTTCATCCAGTCGCCGAAGTTTAGGTGCAGCTGTGAAGCGGCGATAGCATTTGGTGGGCTACCAACTAAGGTTCCCATACCGCCGATGGTTGCGCTATAAGCTATGCCTAATAACACGAAAACATAGGTGTTGTGTTCTTTATGGCGATCGAGCTGGCTTAAAATCATCATAGAAAGTGGGATCATCATTGCGGCGGTTGCTGTGTTACTCATCCACATAGAGAAAAATGCGGTAGCAATAAATAAGTAAAGCACCGCAAGAAAGAGTCGTCCCTTAGCCAGATACATTATTTTATTGGCGATCATTTGGTCAATTTTCTGCACATTTAGGGCCGTGGCCAAGGCAAAACCGCCGAAGAATAAGAAAATGGTCGGATCGGCGAAGGCAACTAAGGCATCACGGCTATTAACCAAACCCAATAATACGGACAGAATTGGTACGAATAGGGCGGTAATAGTGATATTTACTGCTTCTGTTAACCAAAGAATGGCAACGAAAGCGAGTAATGCCAGGCCTTTATTGGCGGAGGTTTCAAAGGGAAGATAGGCGAGCAGCAGAAAAAATAACAGGCTGTCGGCAAGAAAAATAAGGCTATTTTTAGTGATCCCGGAAAAATGTTGATGATTATCGGTAACTGGTGTTTGTTGCATTATTAAATCTCTTTGTTATTGATTTTATTAACTTTTTCAGTTTGGTTAGAAACGCCCCGAAAAAGAGCGGCGATTGTAGCATAAAATACTCAAACTACCGAAATTTGATTAGTGTTATCTATGGCTTAGAGAGTAAAAAACGGCCATCTTGTTGCAGAACAGGATGGCCGTCAGTTAAATGCTAAATTAGTGGATTATTTATTTTCAAGATGGGGTAAAGCGGAATCTTGAGTGACTTGTAATAATCCGATTTTTGAGTAGATACCCAATTTATCGCGGGTATCGGATACATCAAGATTACGCATGGTTAATTGACCGATACGATCGATTGGATCGAATGGTGCATTTTCTATTTTTTCCATACTTAAACGTTCCGGATGGTAGGTTAAGTTTGGTGATTCGGTATTTAAGATGGAGTAGTCATTACCGCGGCGTAGTTCCAGGGTCACTTCACCGGTGACAGCACGGGCTACCCAACGTTGGGCGGTTTCACGCAACATTAAGGCTTGTGGGTCGAACCAACGGCCTTGATAAAGCAGACGACCTAGACGTAAACCGTTAATACGGTATTGCTCGATGGTATCTTCGTTGTGGATACCTGTCACCAAACGCTCGTAAGCAATATGGAATAAGGCCATTCCTGGCGCTTCATAGATACCACGAGATTTGGCTTCGATAATCCGGTTTTCAATTTGATCGGACATGCCTAAACCGTGACGGCCACCGATACGATTTGCTTCTAAGAACAAGTCAACTACATTATCGAAGGTTTTACCGTTTAGCGCCACAGGCACGCCTTCTTCAAAGCGAACGGTAACGGTTTCAGCTTTGACTGCGACATTTTCATCCCAGAATGCCACGCCCATTATTGGTTGCACGATTTTGATGCCGCTACTTAACTCTTCCAAATCCTTCGCTTCATGGGTTGCGCCCAACATGTTGGAGTCAGTTGAATAAGCTTTTTCCACTGACATTTTGTAGTCGAAACCATTATCGATTAAGAAACGTGACATCTCAAAACGGCCACCTAATTCATCAATGAATTGTTGATCCAACCAAGGTTTGTAAATTTTTAAATTTGGGTTGGTTAATAGACCATAGCGATAGAAACGCTCGATATCATTACCTTTGAAGGTAGAGCCATCCCCCCAAATATGTACATCATCTTCTTTCATCGCAGAAACCAACATAGTACCGGTGACAGCACGACCAAGCGGAGTCGTATTGAAATAGGTTGCACCACCGGTAGAAACGTGGAACGCGCCACATTGAATGGCAGCGATACCCTCATGTGCCAATTGGGTACGACAGTCGATTAAACGGGCATTTTCTGCACCATATTCCATCGCTTTTTTAGGAATAGCGTTGTAGTCGTCTTCATCGGGTTGGCCGAGATTTGCCGTGTAAGCATAAGGCATCGCACCTTTTTGGCGCATCCAAAGTAAAGCTGCACTAGTGTCTAAGCCACCAGAGAATGCGATACCGACTTTTTGACCTTTAGGTAAATGTTGCAGAATTGTGTTTGACATATTTATTTCCTTCGCTATGGGTATATTGAATAATTAATCATTTTTAATGAATAAAAACGCGATTAAATATAATCCCAGTTTTATTCGTTGTCCAGTTTTTTTTCATCCGATTTGATAAATTTTGGCCACAAAAAACCCTGTCGGAGTAACAGGGGTTTTTGATTAAACTATTGGGTTAAGAGATCCAACGCTTCTTGGTATTTTGCAACGGTTTTGGCAATTACCTCTGCTGGAACTTTAGGAGCCGGAGGCTGTTTATTCCAACCGCTTTGCTCTAACCAGTCACGCACGAATTGCTTATCAAAAGATGGTGGATTTGTGCCTTCTTGATAGGTCTCAACCGACCAGAATCGGCTAGAGTCCGGTGTTAACACTTCATCCATTAAGGTCAGCGTACCGTTTTCATCCAGACCAAATTCAAATTTGGTATCACAAATGATAATGCCTTTGGTTAAAGCGTATTTTGCTGCTTCGGTATAAAGGGCTATAGCTTTTTCTTTCACTTGAGCAGCAAGTTCGGCACCAATTTTTTCTGCGCATTGTTCGTAGCTGATATTGATATCGTGATTGCCCACTTCTTCTTTACTAGAGGGAGTAAAAATCGGCTCAGGTAATTTGCTAGCCTCAACTAAACCTTCCGGTAATTTCAAACCACAAATCGTACCGGTTTGTTTGTAATCTTTAAGACCGCTACCGGTGAGATAACCGCGCACGATAGATTCAATTTTGATCGGAGTTAAGCGTTTGCAAACAACGGCCCGATCTTTGACTAAATCAGCTTCTTCCTTCGGTAATACATCGTAAACGCTATCGCCGGTGAAGTGATTTGGCATAATGTGGGCTAATTTGTTGAACCAGAAATTGGAGATTTGGGTGAGGATTGCCCCTTTGCGCGGAATGGGATCATCTAAAATGACATCGAATGCCGATAAACGGTCGCTGGCTACCATCAGCATGCGCTTATCATCGATTTCATATAAATCTCGCACTTTTCCGGAGTAGATTTTTTTTAGACTAAGTTGTGTCATTGTTTGCACCTTTCTTTATAAGAATAAAAAATCGACGCGTATTGTACCGTATTTTTTAGGCAAACGTTTGCTTTTTTTGTTGAAAATTTCCACAACGGATTTATTCATCAATAAAAAGGGGAGGCTAAACGCTCCCCCAATTTTAAAAGTTTTCGTTAAAACACACTCTAAGTTATTGATTTTATTGGAGGTATTTTAAAAATGGATTTTATCGATACATTTTTTCAATGAGTTCCCGGTAACGTTCCATAATCACTTTTCGACGCAATTTTAAGGTCGGTGTGATTTCTCCAAGCTTAACGCTAAAGGCTTGTGAAAGTAGGGTGAATTTTTTGACCTGTTCAAAATGCGCCAATTCTTTTTGTAAGTTTTCGATACGTTTCTCAAACATTTTGATAATTTCCGAATGTTTGAGCAGTTCCATACGATCTTGATATTTGATGTTGAATTGTTTGGCGTATTCTTCCAAGCTATCAAAACAAGGCACAATCAAGGCAGATACGTATTTCTTGGCATCGGCGATGATGGCGATTTGTTCGATAAATTTGTCCTTACCGATTTTGCTCTCAATGTATTGCGGTGCAATATATTTGCCATTGGAGGTTTTCATCAATTCTTTGATGCGGTCGGTAATAAATAAATTTCCCTCGGCATCAAATTCGCCGGCATCGCCAGTTTTTAGAAATCCATCAGCAGTGAAGGCTTCGGCGGTTTCTTGCGGTTTTTTGTAATAGCCTTTCATGACCATACCACCACGCACAAGGATTTCGTTATTTTCACCGATTTTCACTTCAGCTTGTGGCATTGGAGTACCGATGGAGTTGGCGTTAAATTTCAGATCATCCCAACAGGAAACGGTGGCTGTGGTCTCTGTCATGCCGTAACCGAGTTTGATATTGATGCCGATTGCGTGGAAAAACAAACCAATGGTCGGTTCTAATTTGGCGCCTCCACAAGGCATCATTTTGATACGCCCTCCGAGTAAAGCACGTAGTTTGCTGAGTACCAATTTATCGGCTAAGGCGTATTGTTTATTCAGTAAATAAGGAATTTTTTTGCCGGTCGCACGTAAGGTTAGATGTTTTTTCCCGACGGCTATGGCCCAATGGAAAAGAGCACGACGGACGGCAGGGGCTTTTTGGACTTTATCTAACACGGCGGCGTAAATTTTTTCGTAAAAACGCGGCACCGCACACATTAGAGTTGGTCGTACTTGAGCCAACGCCGCGCGCACTTGGTTGGTGTCTTCGAGATAACAGAGTATTGCACCGCGATGCAAAATATACGCGACCCAAGCCCGTTCAAAAATATGGCTAAAAGGTAGGAAGGAGAGTGATACGTCTTGCGTATCAACTTGTAGCGCTTGATCATGGGTAGCTAATTGGTGCGCTAAGTTAGCATAATCCAACATCACGCCTTTTGGCTCGCCGGTAGTGCCGGAGGTATAAATTATGGTGAATAGATCGGAGAGATTTTTGTCGCTTAATCGCTGTTCGAGTATTGCTTGATATTGTGGCTTGTCCAACCCAATAAAATCCGCCCAATGGCAGGAGAGTTTTTGCTCTTTGAGAGGAATTTGATCTTTCATCACAACAATTTTTTGTAATTGCGGACAATTTTCGGCAATTTCTAAGGCGTTGTCATACTGTTCGCTATCCCCAACAAAAAGGATTCTAACGTCTGCATGATTGAGAATAAATTCTGCCTGTTGAGCGGTGTTAGTTGCATAAATTGGCACGGTAATTGCACGAATTTGTAGTGCCGCAATGTCAGCGATTGTCCAACGTGGCATATTGTGCGCAAAGATGGCAATTTTGTCTTGTACGCCAATATCGCAGGCCAGTAATGCACGTGAGGTTTTGTCCAACTCTTCTGCGAAGTTTTGCCAGCTAATATCTTTCCATACCCCATTGACTTGGTGACGCAATGCAGTGATTTGTTTCAGATTTTGCGCTTGTTGGCGGATACGGTTAATGAAATGGAGATCTAAATTCATAATAAGTGGCTTCATTGAGCTAACAGTTGTTCGGCAATATAAAGCAAAAAAATTTAAAAGCTAGTGAAATCTTGATATTTTTTCGTATAAAAAGTTAGTGAAAACAGGAGAATGCATGATTGTGTAACTCCTCTTGAAAAAGGTTACAACTGTTTAGAAAACTCTTTGGTTATAAGCGTAGAATATCGTTATGACAGAGAGATGTTAGTTGATGAGAATTGAATGAGTTGGAACAATTACTGTATTGTTGATGCTTATTTTTGTAAGCATAAAAAAACCGCTCAAAGAGCGGTTTTTTTAGCATGCACAAATATGATTAGCCTTTGTAGTTGTAAACGTGAGCTACTAAGTCTAATACTTTGTTTGAATAACCAGTTTCGTTATCGTACCAAGAGATAAGTTTAACGAAAGTATCGGTTAATGCGATACCAGCATCTGCATCAAATACAGAAGTGAATGCGCAACCGTTGAAGTCGGTAGAAACTACAGCATCTTCAGTGTAGCCTAAAACGCCTTTTAATTCGCCGTTGAAAGTTTTACCTTCAGCTGCATCTTTAACCGCTTGTTTAATGGTTTCGTAAGAGGCTGCTTTCTCAAGGTTAACGGTCAAGTCTACAACAGAAACGTTTGGTGTAGGAACACGGAATGCCATACCTGTTAATTTACCGTTTAATGCAGGTAATACTTTACCTACAGCTTTAGCTGCACCGGTAGAAGATGGAATGATGTTTTGAGATGCACCGCGGCCGCCGCGCCAGTCTTTTGCAGATGGACCATCAACGGTTTTTTGTGTTGCAGTAGTTGCGTGTACTGTAGTCATCAAACCATCTTTAATGCCGAAAGTTTCGTGGATAACACGTGCTAAAGGCGCTAAACAGTTTGTTGTACAAGATGCGTTAGATACGATGTCTTGACCTTTGTATTCTTGGAAGTTAACACCACGTACGAACATTGGGGTGCTGTCTTTAGAAGGACCGGTTAAAACAACTTTTTTCGCACCGGCAGTGATGTGTTTACGGGCAGTTTCATCAGTTAAGAACAAACCGGTAGCTTCAACTGCGATATCAACACCGATTGCACCCCAGTTAAGGTTCGCAGGATCGCGTTCCGCAGTAACACGGATAGTTTTACCGTTTACGACTAAGTTACCGTCTTTAACTTCAACAGTACCGTCGAAACGACCATGAGTTGAATCGTATTTCAACATGTAAGCCATGTATTCAACGTCGATTAAGTCGTTGATACCTACAACTTCGATGTCATCACGATGTTGTGCTGCACGGAATACGATACGACCGATACGGCCGAAACCATTGATACCAATTTTAATAGCCATAAGATTTTTACCTTCTTATTTAAGTTAAACAAATAGTTGCCTTGAAACGTCAAGACCATCAAGACACGTTGCAGATTATATCATGGAATGGGGTATTCTCTACCACTTTTTTGTGATCTGTTCTTCAATTGATTTTCTTTCATAAAGTAGATTTCATGGATGAAACTATTTTTTAATGATCTTATAAGAGTTTATCGGCATAATGATGCTATGTTCTGTAATAAAGGATTAATTCTATGTCTCAGGGTAATTTATATATTCTTTCGGCACCAAGTGGAGCTGGGAAATCTTCATTAATTGCTGCGCTATTAGGGAAAAATAATGGTTCTCGGAAAATGGTGTCTATTTCACATACTACGCGTGCACCACGCCCGGGGGAAACCGACGGTGTGCATTATTATTTTGTGTCAGTGGATGAATTTGAGAGATTAATTGAAAAAGGGCATTTTTTAGAATATGCCAAGGTTTTTGGTGGAAATTACTATGGTACTTCTTTGCCAGCAATTGAAGAAAATCTGGCAAAAGGTATTGATGTTTTTTTAGACATCGATTGGCAGGGAGCTCAGCAAATTCGCCAAAAGGTTCCATCAGTCAAAAGTATCTTTATTTTACCTCCGTCTTTGACTGAATTAGAGCGTCGTTTGGTTGGGCGAGGACAGGATAGCAAGGAAGTTATTGATGAGCGAATGTCAAAAGCAATAGGTGAAATTTCCCATTACGATGAATATGATTTCGTTATTGTCAATGATGATTTTGAACAGGCTCTTGCTGATCTGCAAAGCATTTTGCAGAGTGAGCGTTTGACGTTAGATTACCAACGAAATGAAAATCGCCAGCTAATTGCTTCGCTACTAGCCAAGACGATATAACTTTAGTATCATACGCCCTCTATTTTATGTCAGTTTCAATACTTCGGAGTTAATTATGGCACGTGTAACAGTGCAAGATGCAGTAGATAAAATCGGTAACCGCTTTGATTTAATTTTGACCGCCGCACGTCGTGCTCGGCAATTACAGTTACATCAAAGTGAACCTTTGGTGCCAAAAGATAATGACAAACCTACAGTAATCGCTTTACGCGAGATTGAAAAAGGTTTGGTGACTGAAAAAATGATGGATGCACAAGAATATCTGGAAGCAGTTGCTGTGCAAAAAAATGAAGAGGTCGCAGTTGCTTTAATTAGCGAGTAAATATCTACGCAGAGGGCGGTCGATTTTTGTGATTTTTTAACTTTCAAAAAGTCCGCAAAAATCGACCGTTTTTTATTTGTCTGTTTATGCAAAAGGTTAGGTATAGTTTGGAATTATTTGCAGACTTAGATCGAATTATTCAGGGGTATTTGCCCGCCGATAAAATTGAATTAATTAAACGTGCATTCGTTATTGCGCGAGATGCTCACGAAGGTCAATTTCGTTCAAGCGGTGAACCTTACATTACTCACCCTGTTGCTGTTGCATCAATTATTGCTGAAATGCATTTAGACCATGAGGCAATCATGGCTGCATTATTGCATGATGTTATCGAAGATACCCCTTATACGGAATCCCAATTAAAAGATGAATTTGGTGCCAGTGTTGCTGAAATTGTGGAAGGCGTATCTAAACTGGATAAATTAAAATTTCGCACTCGCCAAGAAGCACAGGTCGAAAATTTTCGTAAGATGATTTTGGCGATGACTCGAGATATTCGCGTCGTCTTAATCAAACTAGCTGACCGTACCCATAATATGCGAACGTTGGGAGCGTTACGTCCAGATAAACGTCGTCGTATTGCTAAAGAAACCTTAGAAATTTATTGTCCATTAGCTCATCGTTTAGGTATTGAACATATAAAAAACGAATTGGAAGACTTATCCTTTGAAGCAATGCACCCACGTCGTTATGAAGTGCTTAAAAAGTTAGTTGAACAGGCTCGTGGTTCACGTCAGGAATTGATTCAACGCATTTCTAGCGATATTTCGCTACGCCTTGAGTATGTTGGCATTCCAAATCGTATTTGGGGACGAGAAAAGCATCTTTATAAAATTTATCAAAAAATGCGCACAAAAGATCAGAAATTCCATTCCATTATGGATATTTATGCTTTTCGTGTAATTGTGAATTCAGTTGATGATTGCTATCGCGGGTTGGGGCAAATGCATAGCTTGTATAAGCCTCGCCCTGGTAAAGTGAAAGATTATATCGCTGTGCCACGCGCAAATGGCTACCAAGCGCTACAAACCTCAATGATTGGCCCTCATGGTGTGCCGGTAGAAGTCCATCTGCAAACTGAAGAAATGGAACAGGTTGCCGAGATGGGGATCACAGCCCATTGGGTGTATAAAGAAGGTGGTAAAAACGATAGTACTACTGCGCAAGTACGGGCACAACGTTGGTTGCAAAGTCTGGTGGATATTCAACAAAACGTTGGTAACTCCTTTGAGTTTATTGAAAATGTAAAATCAGAGTTTTTTCCGAAAGAAATCTATGTCTTTACGCCGAAAGGACGTATCGTTGAATTGCCAATGGGGGCTACTGCTGTTGATTTTGCTTATGCAGTGCATTCCGATGTAGGAAATCATTGTGTCGCTGCAGTAGTTGAACATAAACCTTATTCATTATCACAGGCTTTAGAATCAGGACAAACTGTTGAGATTGTAACTAGTGAGAATGCTCATCCTAGCGTAGGTTGGTTAAACTTCGTCGTTACTGCTCGAGCTAGAACCCGTATTCGTCATTTCCTAAAACTATTGCGTGCAGACGATGCGGTTCAAACAGGCAAAAAACAGTTAGAAATGGCTTTGAAACCGCATTATCTCTCTGAAGTTTCTGAAAATAAAATCCAAGCCGTATTGAATGAATTAAATCTCTCAAGTCTCAATGAGCTTTTTGTGGAAATCGGTGTTGGCAATCAAATGTCGAGTGTCATTGCTCATCAATTAATGGATGAAGCTATTGAAATTGATGTAGATGGCGTACCTGAAAATACGCAAAGCACACTAACGTTGAGCCGAGATGGTGCAATGAAAGCCTCTTTCGCACAATGTTGTCATCCAATTCCGGGTGATCCGATAGTTGCATTAAGCACCGCAAAGAAAGGCATAGTTGTGCATCATCAAGCTTGTTCTAATTTAGTGTCAAGTAACACGAAAGATTTCATCTCGGCGAAATGGGAAGAAGCTGAAAGTGCGGTCAATTTTGATGCCGAATTACACATCGAAATGCTTAATGAACAAAATGCATTAGGTAGTCTCATGACCGCAGTTACGACTTGCGAAAGTAATATTCAAAGTATTTGGACAGAAGAATTAGAGAATAATGTGCTATTAGTCATTATCCAAGTCGGTGCGAGAGATATCTATCATTTAGAAAATATTATGCGAAAAATCAAACAAATTACCAGTGTGATTCGTCTGAATCGCAATATTAATGAAGCATAATGAGCACGCAACTTCTTGATGCCGTTCCTTTAACTACTTTGTCTGGTGTGGGAACGGCAATTTCCGATAAATTAAGCCGTATTGGAATTCATAATCTCCAAGACCTGCTTTTTCATTTACCTATCCGTTATGAAGATCGCACGAGAATTACGCCTATTGCCGATCTTCGTCCTGAACAATATGCCACCATTGAAGGTGTTGTCCAAACCTGTGAAGTTGCCTTTGGGCGCCGTCCTATTTTAACTGTAAGTCTTTCTGATGGAACGAGCAAGATTATGCTCCGTTTCTTCAATTTTAATGCGGGAATGAAAAATAGTTTTCAGATTGGTATGCGTGTCAAAGCGTTTGGTGAAATTAAACGCGGGCGTTTTATGGCGGAAATACATCATCCTGAGTATCAAATCATTAGGGATAATGCGCCACTGGTTTTAGAGGAAACACTCACGCCTATTTATTCCACAACGGAAGGTTTAAAACAAAATTCATTACGTAAGATAACCGATCAAGCATTGGCTTTACTCGATAAAATCCAATTAACGGAAATTTTACCTAATGAATTTAATCCGCATCCTTTTAGCCTAAAGGATGCTATTCGATTTTTGCATCGTCCACCGCCAGATATCTCATTAGATATTTTGGAGAAAGGACAACATCCCGCACAGCAACGACTTATCTTTGAAGAGCTTCTTGCGCATAATCTTGCGATGCAAAAAGTGCGGTTGGGTACGCAGCAGTTTTTAGCGTTGCCATTGTATTATCAAACAGATTTGAAGCAACGTTTTCTTGCATCTTTGCCTTTTCAACCAACAAATGCTCAAAATAGAGTGGTGGCGGATATTGAACAGGATTTAGCAAAAGATTATCCGATGATGCGACTTGTTCAGGGGGATGTCGGTTCGGGAAAAACATTGGTAGCAGCATTAGCCGCCTTATTAGCGATTGATAATGGCAAACAAGTGGCTTTAATGGCACCAACGGAAATTTTAGCGGAACAGCATGCGAATAATTTCCGCCGTTGGTTAGAGCCTTTCGGTATTGAAGTTGGCTGGTTAGCGGGTAAGGTGAAAGGGAAAGCTCGCCAAGCTGAATTGGAAAAAATTAAATCGAGTGCTGTTCAAATGGCGGTGGGCACCCATGCTTTGTTCCAAGAAGAAGTGGAATTTGCTGATTTAGCTTTGGTGATTATTGATGAACAACATCGTTTTGGTGTGCATCAGCGTTTAATGTTGCGAGAAAAAGGCGAAAAAGCAGGATTTTACCCCCATCAACTGATTATGACAGCAACGCCAATCCCAAGAACATTAGCGATGACGGTTTATGCCGATCTTGATACGTCGATTATTGATGAATTACCTCCAGGTCGAACGCCGATTACAACAGTTGTTATTTCTGAAGAACGTCGCGATGAAATCGTTGCTCGAGTCAAAAATGCCTGTATTAATGAAAAACGTCAGGCTTATTGGGTTTGTACGTTGATTGATGAGTCTGAAGTACTAGAAGCGCAAGCAGCCGAGGCAATTTGGGAAGATTTAACGAAAGCGTTGCCGATGCTTAAAATTGGCCTTGTACACGGACGAATGAAACCGCAAGAAAAACAAGATATTATGGCTGCCTTTAAAAATGCAGAACTCGATTTGCTTGTGGCCACAACCGTAATCGAAGTAGGCGTGGATGTACCTAATGCTAGTCTAATGATTATTGAAAATGCTGAGCGCTTGGGCTTATCACAACTCCATCAGTTACGTGGCCGAGTAGGGCGTGGCAGTACGGCTTCTTTTTGTGTCTTAATGTATAAACCGCCGTTGGGTAAAGTGTCGCAAAAACGTTTACAAGTATTGCGTGATAGCCAAGATGGGTTTGTGATTTCAGAGAAAGATTTAGAAATTCGCGGCCCTGGTGAAGTGTTGGGCACTAAACAGACGGGTATCGCTGAATTTAAAGTGGCGAATTTAATGCGCGATCGTAAAATGATCCCAACCGTTCAACATTATGCTAAAGCATTAATAGTGAAATATCCGGATGTGGCAGAAAGTTTAATCCGCCGTTGGCTAAATAATCGAGAAATTTATTCGAATGCCTAAAGTGCGGTTATTTTTGAAAGAGTTTTATAAATGAATAAATCAACGGTACTTTTCTTTGATTCTGGAATGGGGGGCTTGAGTGTTTATCGGGAAGCGAAAAAGCTCATGCCAGATAACCATTATTTGTATTGCTTTGACAATGCAGGTTTTCCTTACTCAGAAAAATCAGAAGAAACAATTATTCAGCGAACATTGGATATTTGTAAAAAAATTAATCAAGATTATCCACTTGATGCCATTGTGATTGCTTGCAATACCGCGAGTACGGTGGTGTTACCACCTTTGCGTGAACAATTTTCTATTCCGATAGTGGGAACTGTACCAGCCATCAAGCCAGCAGCAGAAATCTCACAAACGAAACATATTGGGCTATTGGCAACAAAGGGTACGGTTAAACGTCCTTATGTTAATGATCTTATCCATCAGTTTGCCTCCCATTGCGTTGTTGAAAGATTAGGATCCACTAAACTGGTTGAAATTGCAGAGCATAAAATCCAAGGGAAATCTGTCGATTTGATTGCATTGAAAAATGAGTTAAGTCCTTGGACCTCAATAGAGAATTTAGATACGATTTGTTTAGGTTGTACGCACTTCCCTTTAATTAAAGATGAAATCCAAATTTGTTTGCCTCAAGTGAAAAATTTTATGGATCCGGGAGCGGCGATTGCCAAGCGTTTACAATTTTTACTTGATAAATTAGATATAGCATTAAAATTAGAAGTGAAAAATCAGGTTTTTTGTACGCAAGATTTAGAAAATAACCATCAATTAGAACGAGCATTAGCACTTTGGGGATTTGAAGGGATTAGCTCCTTAAAATGATGTTTCTTTACTCATACTGGTTGGTTTATAAGCAAATAGTGAGATATTTAAATTTTTTTGTAAAAAAAGGTTGCAAAGGATTCTGAAATCCCTATAATGCGCCCCA
>OKGA01000013.1_pt1 | contig 145767 bp, 135 predicted proteins | sample 1611451 | NCBI WGS metagenome assembly OKGA01 (sample SAMN04436745, study PRJEB24849) | human gut metagenome | biome: human gut; feature: NICU; material: stool | host: Homo sapiens | place: USA: Saint Louis, MO | collected 2010-12-22
CCCCCCCAGGGGCGAGTCATGGGAGTAGGCAGGGTTCCCAATGGGCGCGGTTTGTAAAACAGGGCATCGAGCAAGGTTTGTTAAAATATCCGTTTTCTCTGCGCAGGAACGATAAAAAAGAAACGCGCTATTGCGACGCGAGATTATTGAGACCGATGTTCAGCCTTGAGCTTATCCCTCCCGTATTCTTTTACTGTCGGTCATACTTTATATCTCTTTCGCAGTACGTTTTATCGGCGGGTCAGGCATATAAAATGCGTTTTCATTTTTGATGATGAAATTCCTATTCGGCCATGCAATCTGGCTGTAAAAAAACACTTTAAGGTAAAACAATTAGCAAAAAGTGTGATTCTGCCTGGTGTGTCAAGTGCATCTTTGATGAGTGCACTTTACGCGAGTTGATTTTGTTTTATGGGTTTCTTGCGGAGAGATTTATATAACATGATCATTTTCAGTTATTTATGCGATAGTTTTTCCTATGCCGAAAAAAATGAATTGACAGGCTGGTTTTTTTTAGGATTAATCTTAATGACTTGGTTTGGTTGGTTAACGATTTTAATAAAAAGGACGCGAATCTTATAAAAGCAAGGAGCACATATGGATTACAGAAAAGATATTCTTTTGCAGGTGTTGGAGTATATGGAAAAGAATATTGTCGAGGGGCTGACAGTTGAAAAGGTTTCCATTATCTCAGGTTACTCTAAATGGCATTTGCAACGGCTGTTTAAGCATTATTTTGGTATAACGCTAGGGACTTATATAAGGAATAGAAAACTGAGTCGCTCTGCTATTCTGCTCAAACAGCACCAAGGGAACATATTGGATGTCGCCCTGGCATCCGGGTTTGCCTCTCAGCAATGTTACACGCGGGCATTCAAACGTTTCTTTGGCGAAACGCCCAACAGCTTTAGAAACAGCCGGGGATGGGATTTTTCCACGCAGATCCCGCCGTATGGCAACGATAAGAAACCCTACTTCTACCACACGGTCATGCCGGATGACATTGAGATGTTAAAGCATTACAAATCACTGATTTTTCATTCCATAAGAAAATTCAGAGATACCGGCGACATTGCACGGACCAATGAGAAATGGTTAAGCAAGCAGCGGGGGGGATGTAATGTGGAAAAGAACAGGAGTAATAAATGGCATTCCAACAGCAAGGGGCAAGAGGTTTTTCATTCCATCTTTAACTTCTATATCCCTATGGGTAAATATATTGTCATCCCCTTTACGGGGGAGTTTTCAGAATATATTGACTTTTTCGATGTAATGTATGACGCTTATCTGCCTGCCATCAATGTCAAAATGAGGGAGAGCTTTTTTATAGAGTTATATAGGCAAGAGGATCTAAATGGCAAGGTTGTCAATGTCGATATACTTATTCCTGTGACATAGTGATGAGGCAAGAAGACATCATGAATAGAGAAAAAACTCTCGACTCGATTAATAAGCGCCATCCAGCTCGCTTTATGCTACCTTATATATTGTCTGAACTTGGTCGAACAATCGTTGCCGGCTCAGGCCGGCAAGCCATTCAATTAACTGCGGTGTTAATTTCTCTCATGTTTTCAGGAAATGCGATGGCCAATAATCGGGAACATCAGCAAATAGCGTTAGTCGGTACCTGGACCCATATTCCGAATGCGCCTGCGGTGCAGAAACCGGCAAGACCCAGTGAAGGGCTCTATCGCCTGGCGGTTAATGGCGACGGCACGTTAACGCTGCTCGACGTGGTTAAAATGAACAGCCCATCGTGGATCGTAAAATCTCGCGATGGCCGTTTCGCCTATGCCACCAATGAGGAGAACGCGGGAACGGTGACCGCCTTGGCAATAGACGAAGCTGGCAGCGTGCGGGTGCTGAATACGGTGAGCAGTGCGGGCCAGCAGCCGACGCATGCCACCCTCAGTGCGGATGGCAAGTTTCTGTTTGTCGCCAACTACTCCGTCGCCAAAGGCGGCGCGGGGATGACGGTATTGCCAATTGGCAGTGACGGCAAACTGGGTGAACAGGTGCAGCATTATCCGTTTATATCAGGTTCTGGCGCCGTGCAGGGGCGTCAGGAAGGGGGCCATGCGCACTCAACCACCTTCAGCCGCGATGGTAAATATCTGTATGCGGCGGATCTCGGCGGGGACAAGCTGCACGCCTATCGCTATCGCTCGGATAGCGCACAGCCGCTGCAGGCGGACGCATCGCGCGATGTCAGCTTTGCGCCAGGCGCCGGCCCAAGGCACATGGTGTTCTCGCCGAAAGGCGAGTATGCCTATGTCATCACCGAAATGGCGGGTGAAATCGAGGTGTTTACCGTCAGCGACCATCGATTGACGCAACAAGGGAAAGTGAAACTGAACGGCGGGCAGGATTCAGCGGAGGCGAAAAGCGGCGGAGCCATTATCCTCAGCCCGAGCGGCAGATATCTTATTGCCACCAATCGCGGTGCCGATAACCATTTGCTGATATTAAAAATTGGTGGGGATGGGCTGCCAGGGGAGACGAGGCGCTATGAGGCCGGCGGCATTGAACCGCGTGCGCTCGCTTTCGATGCCACCGGCAAGCATCTTTATGTCACGAATGTGTTCACCAATACCGTTACGCTGTTCGATTTCGATGATGAGACGGGCGAGTTGAAGGCCAGAGGCGAGGCGGCGACGATTGCTACGCCGACGGATATTAAGTTTTTTAATTGATGCCCATCATAACGCGCGGGGGAAATCGGATCTGAGGCGTGGAGAAGGGGGATTGCGGGTGCCGATGCTGGGGAATGGCTTGATAATAAATAATGGTGTCCCCGACTGGAATCGAACCAGTAACTAGCCCTTAGGAGGGGCTTGTTATATCCGTTTAACTACGGGGACGCTGCGGGCCGGCAACCGAAGCTGCCGGGGCATTATACCTTTTTTTACCCGCAGAATAAGCGCTTAGCGGTGCGTTTGCTCAATACCTCGCCAGTTAGCGCCGAAATTTCCTCGCCTGACCGACGGCGATCACGGTTTTTCCCCGCCGTGGCGCCGTTTTTCCTCTTGCTGCCGCTCCGTCCGTTTTTGGGCGCTCAAATCGTTGCGGATCTGCGCATGGCTTATCAACGCAAAGATAAAGGTGCCGCCGATGATGTTGCCCGCCAGCGTCGGCAGGGCGAACGGATAGACGAATTCCTGCCACCCAATCGCGCCGTTGAACACCAGATAGAGGATCTCTACCGAACCGACCACGATATGGGTCAAATCGCAAATCGCTACCAGGTAGGTCATCAGCACGATCACCCAGATTTTCGCCGCGCCGGCGGCCGGGATCATCCACACCATGGTGGCGATGATCCAGCCGGCCAGGATGCCGTTGGCGAACATTTCTCCCGGCGTATGGCGCATCACCTCTTCGCCCAGGCTGATGAAGGCGCCGCGCGTCCCGGCGTCGAACAGCGGCATATGGGTAAACGCCAGCGCCGCCAATCCGGTGCCGATCAGGTTGCCGAGCAGCACCACGCCCCACAGACGCAGCAGGATCAGCAGGTTGCGCGGCGTGGGTTTATGCATGATTGGCAATACCGCCGTGACGGTATTTTCGGTAAACAGCTGTTGGCGCGCCATGATGACAATGATAAAACCGAAGGTGTAGCCGAGGTTCTCGAGGAAGAAACGGCTGGGATCGTCCGGCAGGCGGGTGTGGAAAATGCCCTTCGCCGCCAGCGAGGCGCCCATCGACAGTCCGGCGGCGATCGCCGACCACAGCAGCGCCAGCCCGTCGCGCTCCAGCTCTTTTTCGCCTTCCATCCGGATCTGTTCATGCACCGCCGCCGCGCGCGACGGCAGATTCTCTTCCCTGACTTCGATTTCGCGCTTGCCCTGTTCCTGCTCTTCGCTCTCTACCTGCATTGTCTCATCCTGCTCGTGCTCCTGGCGTTGCTGTTCGTTCATGCTGTCGCTCCTGCTCAATAAGGGTGAGGTCACGTCATTAAGCGTAGTTGCCCAGCCTAAATGCGGCGAAATACAGAAAAAGGTAACAAGAGTTAAAATCCGCCGCTTTTTTCCGCGCATTCTTGATCCTGCTCGCCATATTGGCCCCCCGGCGCGCCCGCCGCAGGCTGCGTGTGGGGAAAGGCTTATGCTATGATTCGCTATCCCAAAGAAAAATATGAGTTCCCCGATGCTGGAAGCCAAAAGTCTGAGTTGCGTGCGCGATGAACGCATCCTGTTTAGCGAGCTAAGCTTTTCAGTTCAGCCGGGCGATATCATTCAGGTAGAAGGGCCGAACGGCGCGGGCAAGACCAGTTTGCTGCGCATCCTCGCCGGTCTGGCGCGGCCGGACGGCGGTGAGGTGTGCTGGCGCGGGCGTAACACGCTGCGCGATCGCGCGGCGTATCAGCAAGATTTGCTGTTTATCGGCCATCAACCGGGCATCAAAGCCGTATTGACACCCTTCGAAAATCTGCAGTTTTATCAGGCGGTGCGCGGCGCGGCCGAGCAGCAGGCCATCTGGCGCGCGCTGGAGCAGGTGGGATTGGTGGGCTACGAAGATCTGCCGGTGGCGCAGCTTTCCGCCGGGCAGCAGCGGCGCGTGGCGTTGGCGCGCCTGTGGCTCAGCGCGGCGCCGCTGTGGATCCTCGATGAGCCGCTAACGGCGATCGATAAACAGGGCGTGGCCGAGTTGATTAGCCTTTTTGAGCAACATGCACAGTGGGGCGGCATGGTATTGTTGACCACGCATCAGGATTTGGCCGGCGTCAGCCAAACGGTGGGAAAAATTCGTTTGGCGGAACACGACGCGGGGAGTTTGTGATGTTTTTGACCCTGGTGCGTCGCGAACTGAAGATCGCCTGCCGTAAAGGTTCGGAGATCGTCAACCCGCTGTGGTTTTTCCTGATTGTGATCACGCTGTTCCCGTTGGGGATTGGCCCGGAGCCGCAGTTGCTGGCGCGCATTGCGCCGGGCATCGTATGGGTGGCGGCGCTGTTGGCCTCGCTGCTGTCGCTGGAGCGGCTGTTTCGCGACGATTTCCTCGATGGCTCGCTGGAGCAGCTGTTGCTGCTGCCAACGCCGCTGCCGATGACGGTGCTGGGCAAAGTGTGTGCTCACTGGGTCGTGACGGGACTGCCGCTGCTGATCCTGTCGCCGCTGGTGGCGCTGCTGCTGTCGCTCGATATGCAAACCTGGCTGGCGGTGGCGGGGACGCTGCTGCTCGGCACGCCGACGCTGAGCCTGATCGGCGCTATCGGCGTGGGGCTGACCGTCGGCCTGCGCAAAGGGGGCGTGCTGCTCAGCCTGCTGGTGCTGCCGCTGTATATCCCGGTGCTGATCTTCGCCACCGGCGCGATCGACGCCGCCGCGATGGGCATGCCGATTGATGGTTACCTGGCGATACTCGGCGCGATGCTGGCGGGCAGCGTGACATTGGCGCCGTTTGCCGCCGCGGCGGCGCTGCGAGTGAGCGTGCACTAGCTAACAAATTGAATGAACAGACGGGGCAAGGCCGGCAAGAGCGTACCCCGCAGAAGATTTTCGCCGTTTCGAACGCTCGAGGCGGCCGACGCATAAAAATTACCGTGAGCACTGACGACAATGTGGAAATGGTTACATCAACTGGCGCGGCCTGAACGGCTGTATCACGTCTGCGGCCGCTTTATCCCCTGGCTGGGGCTGGCGGCGGCGGCCTGCCTGCTGCTTGGCTGGACATGGGGCTTTGGCTTCGCGCCGAAGGATTATCAGCAGGGCGACAGCTTCCGCATCATTTATATTCACGTGCCGGCGGCCATGTGGTCGATGGGCATCTACGCCTCGATGGCGGTGGCGGCGTTTATCGGCCTGGTGTGGCAGATGAAAATGTCCGATACCGTGGTGGTGGCGATGGCGCCGATCGGCGCGGTGTTCACCTTTATCGCGCTGGTGACCGGCTCCGCCTGGGGTAAGCCGATGTGGGGCACCTGGTGGGTGTGGGACGCGCGGCTGACTTCCGAGCTGGTGCTGCTGTTCCTCTATATGGGCGTCATCGCGCTGTATAACGCCTTCGAAGACCGCCGCCTGGCGGGCCGCGCCGCCGGCATTCTGGTGCTGGTGGGCGTGGTGAATATCCCGATCATCCATTTCTCCGTCGAATGGTGGAATACGTTGCATCAGGGTTCGACCAATATGCAGCAATCCATCGCGCCAAGCATGCGCACCCCGCTGCGCTGGGCGATCCTCGGCTATCTGCTGTTGTTTGTCACGCTGACGCTGATGCGCCTGCGCAATCTGATCCTGTTCCAGGAGCGCCAGCGCCCGTGGGTCGCCGGGCTGGTGAATAAGGAGCGTCAGTCATGAATGCCGCGTTCGATTCCTGGTCGGCGTTTTTCGCCATGGGCGGTTATGCCTTTTATGTCTGGCTGGCGGTCGCCGTCACGCTGATTTCGCTGTTGGGGCTGGTGGCGCACACCGTCTGGCAGCGGCGGCTATTGCTCGCCGAGATCGGCCGCCGTCAGGCGCGCGAGCGGCGCATTCGCCATGCGCAACAATCAAAACAAAAATCCGCCGCACCGCGGGAGAAATCATTGTGAATCCACGTCGTAAAAGCCGCCTTTATCTGGCGATCGTTGTGCTGATCGGCATCGCGCTGACCGCAACCCTGATGCTGTACGCGCTGCGCTCCAACATCGATCTGTTCTACACCCCGGGTGAAATCCTGCAGGGTAAGGGCGAAAACCATGAGAAGCCCGAAGTCGGCCAGCGGCTGCGCATCGGCGGCATGGTGATGCCCGGCTCGGTGAAACGCGATCCCAATACGCTGCAGGTCAGCTTCAAGATTTACGACGCGCGTGGCGCGATCGGCGTAACCTACACCGGCATTCTGCCGGATCTGTTCCGTGAAGGGCAGGGCGTAGTGGCGCAGGGCGTGCTGGGCGAGGGCAACGTGGTCAACGCGCGCGAAGTGCTGGCCAAGCACGACGAGAAATACACGCCGCCGGAAGTGGCCGACGCGATGAAAGAGAATCACAAAGGACCGGCGGAAGCGTATAACGCGCCGCAGGCGGAGGGCGCCAAGTCATGATGCCGGAACTGGGCAGTTTTCTGCTGTGTCTGGCGCTGGCGATCGCGCTGCTGCTGAGCATTTACCCGCAGTGGGGCGCGGCGCGGCAGGACAGCCGCATGATGGCGGTGGCCCGCCCGCTGACCTACGGCATGTTCGCCGCGATTGCGCTGGCGTTTCTGTGCCTGGTGCATGCCTTCGTGGTCAATGACTTTACCGTCGCCTACGTGGCCACCAACTCCAATACCCAACTGCCGGTGTATTACCGCATCGCCGCCACCTGGGGGGCGCATGAAGGTTCGCTGCTGCTGTGGGTGCTGCTGCTGAGCTGCTGGTCGCTGGCGGTGGCGTTGTGCAGCCGGGCGATGCCGCAGGATGCGGTGGCGCGGGTGCTGTCGGTAATGGGCATGATCACCGCCGGTTTCCTGCTGTTCATCATCATGACCTCCAATCCGTTCACCCGCACGCTGCCGAACTTTCCGATCGACGGCAGCGATCTCAACCCGCTGCTGCAGGATATCGGCCTTATTTTCCACCCGCCGCTGCTGTACATGGGCTATGTCGGCTTCTCGGTCGCCTTCGCGTTCGCCATCGCCTCGCTGATGGCCGGCCGGCTCGACACCGCCTGGGCGCGCTGGTCACGCCCGTGGACCACCGCTGCCTGGGTGTTCCTCACGCTGGGCATCGTGCTCGGATCGGCCTGGGCCTACTATGAGCTGGGCTGGGGCGGCTGGTGGTTCTGGGATCCGGTGGAGAACGCCTCCTTTATGCCGTGGCTGGCCGGCACCGCGCTGATGCATTCGCTGGCGGTGACCGAAAAACGCGGCACGTTCAAAGCCTGGACGGTGTTGCTGGCGATCACCGCCTTCTCGCTGTGCCTGCTGGGCACCTTCCTGGTTCGCTCCGGCGTGCTGGTCTCGGTGCACTCCTTCGCCTCCGATCCGGCGCGCGGCATGTTTATTCTCGCCTATCTGGTGATCGTCATCGGCGGTTCGCTGCTGCTGTACGCGGTCAAGGGCGGCCAGGTGCGCAGCCGGGTGCAGCATGAGACTTTCTCGCGCGAGACCTTCCTGCTGGGTAATAACGTGTTGCTGATCGCCGCCATGCTGGTGGTGCTGTTGGGCACGCTGCTGCCGCTGGTGCACAAACAGCTGGGGCTGGGCAGCATCTCGATCGGCGAGCCGTTCTTCAACACTATGTTCACCTGGCTGATGGCGCCGTTGGCGCTGCTGTTGGGCATCGGGCCGCTGGTGCGCTGGCGCCGCGATGAGCCGGGCAAACTGTGGCGCCGCCTCGGCGTGGCGCTGCTGGTGACGCTGGTGCTGTCGATTCTGCTGCCGTGGCTGCTGCAGGACAGCATCGCCGGCATGACGGTGGTGGGCCTGATCATGGCGCTGTGGGTGATCATCCTGACGCTGATGGAGCTGCATGAGCGCGCCACCCACCGCCACGGTTTCTGGCGCGGTCTGCGGCAGCTGTCTCGCAGCCACTGGGGCATGGTGCTCGGCCACCTCGGCGTGGCGGTGACGGTAATCGGCATCGCCTTCAGCCAGAATTACAGCGTGGAGCGCGACGTGCGGATGAAGGCCGGCGACAGCGTGGATATCCACAACTATCACTTCGTGTTCCGCGACGTGCACGACATTCGCGGCCCGAACTACAGCGGCGGCGTCGGCATCATCGACGTCACGCGCAACGGCAAGCCGGAGGCGACGTTGCACGCGGAGAAACGCTACTACAGCGTGGCGCGCAGCATGATGACCGAGGCGGCGATCGACGGCGGGTTCAGCCGCGATCTGTACGCGGCGCTGGGCGAGGAGCTGGAAGACGGTTCCTGGGCGGTGCGCCTGTATTACAAACCCTTCGTGCGCTGGATCTGGTTCGGCGGTGTCTTTATGGCGATCGGCGGCCTGCTGTGCATTCTCGACCCGCGTTATCGCATGAGCAAAAAGCTCAAGCGTGAAGGCAAACTGGAGGCGCAATCATGAAGCGTAAGCTGCTGTTTATCCCGTTGGTGCTCTTCCTGCTGCTGGTGGCGGCTCTGATGGTGCAGCTCACGCGCAACGCGGGCGGCGAAGATCCGACCATGCTGGAGTCGGCGCTGATCGGCAAACCGGTGCCGACCTTCAGGCTGGAATCACTGGATCAGCCTGGCAAAACCTACGATCAGGCGGTGCTGCGCGACGGCAAGCCGATCTTGCTCAACGTCTGGGCCACCTGGTGCCCAACCTGCCGCGCGGAACACCAGTATCTCAATACGCTGGCGGCGCGCGGCGTACGGGTGGTCGGCCTGAATTACAAAGACGATCGCGCCAAGGCGGTGACCTGGCTCAACTCTCTCGGCAATCCCTACGCCCTCAGTCTGTACGACGGCGACGGCATGCTGGGGTTGGATCTCGGGGTGTACGGCGCGCCTGAGACCTTCCTTATCGACGGCCAGGGGATTATTCGCTATCGCCATGCCGGCGACATGAATGAGCGCGTCTGGCAGCAGGAAGTGCTGCCGCTGTATAAAAAGTACGGGGGTGAGGCATGAGGCTGATTGTTCTGCTGTGCGCCGCGCTGCTGAGCTGGAGCGCCGCCGCGGCGATCGATACCTATCGCTTCAACTCCGTCGAGCAGGAGCAGCAGTATCGCGAGTTGACCGAACAGCTGCGCTGCCCGAAATGCCAAAACAACAGCATTGCCGATTCCAACGCCATTATCGCCGCCGACATGCGCACCAAGGTGTACGAGCTGATGATGCAGGGGCAAAGTAAGCAGCAGATCATCGATTACATGGTGGCGCGTTATGGCAACTTCGTCACCTACGAGCCGCCGGTAACGCCGGCGACGCTGATCTTGTGGATCGGCCCGCTGCTGTTCGTATTGATCGGCGGGGCAGTGGTGATCCTGCGTACCCGTCGCAAGCCCGACGCGGCGGTGGACGATGCATTCTCCGAACGGGAACGGCAGCGCCTGGCGGCGCTGTTGCAAGAGACTGACAGGAAGAAACCCTAATGGCTTTTTGGCTGATTATTTGCGTGTTGCTGGCCGGCGCTGCCGCGTTGCTGGTGGTGCCGGCGATGCGCCGCGGCAAGCAGAGCGCCGCCACGCGCGATGCGCTGAACAAGGCGTTTTATCAGGATCGCCTCAGCGAGTTGGAGCAGGATGAGCAGCAGGGCGTGGTAGCCGAGCGCCCGGAACTGGTCAAAGAGCTGCAACAGAACCTGTTGAACGACATCCCGGCCGAGCAGATGGCGCAGGCGAAGCCGATCAACCGCTGGGCGCTGGTGCCGGGCGTGCTGTTACTGCTGGCGGTGACCGTTGGCTTTTATCTGAAAACCGGCGGGCTGGCGCAGGTGCTGGACTGGCGTCTGGTGCAGGCGCAAATGCCGGAATTGCGCGAGCGCGTTGCCAATGAGCGCGCCAAACCGCTGAGCATGGAAGAGATTGCTCGCCTCGGGCTGGGGCTGCGCACCGCGCTGCAACAGGACGATCGCAACATCAATGACTGGATGATGCTGGGGCGCGTCGGCATGGCGCTGAATAATGCCACCACCGCTACGCAGGCGTTTGCTCATGCTTATCAATTGGATCCGAATAGTCTGGAAGTGCGGCTCGGCTATGCCGAGGTCTTGACGCGCTCCAACGATCCGGAGGATAACAAGCAGGCGGCGCAGCTGTTGCGGCGCATGATCGCGGAAAACCACGGCGATCCGCGGGTGCTGAGCCTGCTGGCGTTCAATGCCTTCGAACAGGGCGATTTCAAGCAGGCGATCGGCGCCTGGCAGGTGATGCTGCAGCTGCTGCCGGCCAACGATCCGCGCGCGGAAGTGATAAAGCGCAGTATTGCACAAGCAAAAGCCCAGGCAGGCGGAGAAAATGTTAAACTGAATGTGACCGTTGCGCTGTCACCGCAGGCGGCGAAAGCCATGCCGCCGCAGGGGACGCTGGTCATTTCGGTCACCGACGGAGTCAGTCCGGTGCCGGTCGCGGTAAAACAATTGCCGCTGAGCCGTTTTCCGCTGTCTTTCTCACTGGATGACAGCAACGCCATGATGCCCGAGCGTCTGCTCTCGGCGCAGCATCAGGTGCAGGTGCGTGTGCGCCTCTCACAGGACGGATTGGCCACGCCGCAGCCGGGGGACTGGTTCGGCGAAAGCTCGCTGCAGACATTCAGCGGTAAAGAGCAGGTTAGCGTTCAGATAAACAAGCAGGTCCCTGAAAAATAAGACCGAACGTGTTTTTATGGAGAAAAATATGAACTTTCGCCTGACTGGGGTGGCATTCGCAACGGTATTACTGGTGGGCTGTGCCAGCGCGCCAGACAACGATCCGCAAGGGCGTTCCGATCCGCTGGAAGGATTTAACCGGACGATGTTCGACTTCAACTACAACGTCCTGGATCCTTATATCCTGCGTCCGGTCGCGGTGGCCTGGCGTGACTACGTGCCGATGCCGGCGCGTAACGGCATCAGCAACTTCACCTCTAACCTGGAAGAGCCGGCCAGCATGGTCAACGCCTTCCTGAAGGGCGATCCTTACCGCGGGATGATCCACTTCAACCGTTTCTTCCTGAACACCCTGCTCGGGATGGGCGGCCTGATCGACGTGGCCGGCATGGCCAACCCGAAACTGGCGCGCGAAGAGCCGAACCGTTTCGGCAGCACGTTGGGGCATTACGATGTGGGCTACGGTCCGTACGTGATGCTGCCGGGCTACGGCAGCTTTACCCTGCGTGAAGACGGCGGCGACTTTGCGGATACGCTGTATCCGATGCTGAGCTACCTGACTTTCTGGATGTCGGCGGGCAAATGGGTGGTCGAGGGTATCGAAACCCGCGCTCAACTGCTGGATTCCGACGGCCTGCTGCGCAACTCCTCCGATCCTTATGTCATGGTGCGTGAAGCTTACTTCCAGCGCCACGACTTCATCGCCAACGGCGGTTCGCTCAAGCCAGAAGAGAACCCGAACGCCAAGGCGATTCAGGGCGATCTGGACGAAATCGACTCGCAGTAACCGCCGGCCTTATGCCCATGAAAACCCGCCGTCTGGCGGGTTTTTTTACGCCCGCGGCGAGCGACAGGCAAAGAAAAAGCGCCCCGCGGGGCGCTTTGACATCCATCTCAAGCGAGATTAGAAGCGGTAGTTGAAGTTGGCGCCGTACAGCCAGGCTTTACCCACCGAGTTGAAGGTGTAAGGACCCTCATTGATGGTGACTTTCTGGCCGTGCATGTAGGACACGCCGACGTCAACCGAAGCGTCTTTGTTGAACGCATAGGTAGTACCGGCACTCAGCCAGAAACGGTCCTGATCGGGAATGGAGATCGAACGGTTTTGGGCGGGCACCGGGCTGTCATCGAAGGCGATACCGGTCCGGAAGGTCCAGTTGTCGTCGTAGAAGTAGGTGGTGCCCAGCGCGATACGGTAGGCATCGCGGAAGCCTTCATGCTTCTCGAACAGCGTCTGACCATTGTTGCCGGTGGCTCTCAACTCCTGGAACTGGCTCCAGCTGGTATAGGCCAGGCTGTAGTGAATGGCCCACTGCGGCGCCACTTTGTTGTAACCGGACAGCTCCCACATTTCCGGCAGGTTGAGATCCAGAGAACCCGGGATGGTGCTGCCGCTGGTGCCCCAAGGCAAGCCTAAGCCCAGAGATTGAGTCAGAGGGTTGAATTGTGCTGGCAGGCTGCTCTTGTAATCGCCGTCGAACTTGATTTTGACTTCAGAGCGATAGGTGAAGCCGTAACGGTTGTTTTCATCCACTTCGTACAGGATGCCGGCGTTCCAGCCGAAGCCCCATTTATCGCCTTTCAGGTGAGAAATCTGGGTATCGCCAGGGATTTGAGCGATCATTCCGGCTTGCTGAGGCGTTAATCTACCGGTTTGCAGGCCTTGACCTGCAAGCAGTTTCGGCAATTCACCGGCGTAACGTTCCAGTTTGGCTTTGGCGTACACCGCATCGAAGCCCAGACCGAAGCTGAAGTGTTGATTCAGACGGTAGGCGCCGCTCAGGTTGAGGTTAACGGTAGTCAGATCGGTCTTACCGCCGTAAGCGCCGGCGGTATAACCGTCGTTGAATTCGGTCGCCAAACCGAAGTTGCTGGTGACCGAGCCGCCTACGGCGAACTGATCGTTAATCGGGTGAACATAATGCAGGTTCGGCACCCAGGCGACAGGGGCGATATTTTTGGAGTCCAGGCTGGCGCCGGAAGGCGATTTGCCGGTGATGTCAACGTCCGGGTCGATGAAGACTGCGCCGATGGACAGCTCGGGGCGGGTATACATCATCAGCAACGCCGGGTTGCGGCTTGCGGAGGCCGCCGTATCCGCCATGGCGCCTTCGCCAGAATACGAACGTCCTAAACCAGCTGATGAGAACTCATTCAGCTGGAATCCTGCGGCAGACACGTTTGAAGAAATAATTGCCACTGCAGCTGCGAGAGCTGATTTAGTCAATAGGTTTTTCTGGCTCATGACCAAAACCTCATTATGTGTTTATTATTTAAACTATTGTTACACGAAGTAACAAGGAGCGCGGGATTGTAGGGTCCGTTATCGTTCAGACAAATCAGACCAGTGGCTGAAGTATAGGTCTGACCTGTGAAAATGTTGCAAGTTTGTTTTTGAAATATTTCCACTCTGATATCAAAAAAGAGATCTGCTTAACAAAAAGACAGTGGTAAATAACAAAATTCTTACCATTTCTTAGCAGGCGCTCATTTTTATTTGTGATTTCCATCACTTAAAACACCCAGTAAAAGTAAGTGCTAGTGATTGCCGGCTTGGGAGCGTAAAATACCCACAGAATTTTGTGGCTTTGCGCCGGTGAATAAAACGGCAATTTGGGCTGATAACCGAGGCCCTTGAGGAGAACCAACCATGTCAGATGCAATTAATAAATGCAGCGCCCAGGAAACCGCCGCGTGTTGCTGCGTGGATGTCGGCACCGTGATGGATAACACCGATTGCACCGCATCCTACAGCCAGGTGTTCAGCAATCAACACGATGCGGAGGCGATGCTGGCGGCGCTGAGCGAAAAGGCGCGCGCGGTCGAATCCGATCCCTGTGACATCAGCAGTAGCATTAAACCGGTTGACGGCGGCGTACAATTGGAAGCTGATTTTACCTTCGCCTGCCAGGCGGAAACCCTGATCTTCCAGCTCGGCCTGCGTTAATCCCGGCTTTACCCCCGGCGCCGCCTGTTGTGCGCCGGGGATTTCCTTTCCCGTACCCCTCCCGATAGAAAGTGCGCCTGCTCGCAGTTTTGATCTCTGCCGGTTTGCCAAATGTAACCGTTTGGTTAACAATGACCTCATCAGGTCAGACCTCTTTCTGCCCATTGCGCTGACGTTATTTTCTTCAGGAGCATTTATGAGTAAGGCACTGCCGTTGGTGACCCGTCATGGTGACCGCATTGCGATTGTGAATGGACTGCGTACCCCCTTTGCCAAACAGGCGACCGCCTATCACGGCATTCCGGCGGTGGATTTAGGGAAAACGGCGGTGAGCGAGCTGTTGGCGCGCAGCGGTATCGATCCGCAGCTTATCGAACAGTTGGTGTTCGGCCAGGTGGTGCAAATGCCCGAGGCGCCGAACATCGCGCGTGAAATCGTGCTTGGCACCGGCATGAGCGTCCATACCGACGCCTACAGCGTGTCGCGCGCCTGCGCCACCAGCTTCCAGGCGATCGCCAACGTGGCGGAGAGCATCATGGCCGGCAGCATCAGCGTCGGCATCGCCGGCGGGGCGGACTCTTCTTCCGTCTTGCCGATCGGCGTCAGCAAGGCGCTGGCGCGCACGCTGGTGGATGTCAACAAGGCGCGCACGCTGTCGCAGCGCCTCAAATTGTTCAGCCGGCTGAAATTCCGCGATCTGATGCCGGTGCCGCCGGCGGTGGCGGAGTATTCCACCGGCCTGCGCATGGGCGATACCGCCGAACAGATGGCGAAAAGCCACGGCATCACCCGTGAAGCGCAAGATGCGCTGGCGCACCGTTCTCACGAGCTGGCGGCCAAGGCCTGGCGGGAGGGGTGGCTGCGCGATGAGGTGATGACCGCCTACGTACCGCCATACCGCGCGCAGCTTTCCGAAGACAACAACATCCGTAAAGACTCCAGCCTGGCGTCCTACGCCAAGCTGAAACCGGCGTTCGATCGCAAGCATGGCAGCGTCACCGCGGCCAACAGCACGCCGTTGACCGACGGCGCGGCGGCGGTACTGATGATGAGCGAATCGCGCGCCAAAGAGCTGGGCCTGCAGCCGCTCGGCTATCTGCGCAGCTTCGCTTTCGCCGCCATCGACGTGTGGGAAGACATGCTGCTGGGGCCTTCCTACGCCACGCCGCTGGCGCTGGATCGCGCCGGCATCGGTCTGGCCGATCTGACGCTCATCGATATGCATGAAGCTTTCGCCGCGCAAACGCTGGCTAACCTGAAGATGTTCGCCAGCGAAGCGTTCGCCCGTGAGAAGCTTGGCCGCAGCCAGGCGATCGGCGAGGTGGACATGGACAAATTCAACGTCCTGGGCGGTTCCATCGCCTATGGCCACCCGTTCGCCGCCACCGGCGCGCGCATGATCACCCAGACGCTGCGTGAGCTGAAACGCCGCGGCGGCGGGCTGGGCCTGACCACCGCCTGCGCCGCCGGCGGGTTAGGGGCCGCGATGATCGTGGAGGTGGAATAATGAGTTTCGAAAACGCATTGCATGAACAGCGCGCCAAACCGTCGGCCTTTCAACTGACGATCCGCCCCGACAACATCGGGGTGATCACCATCGACGTGCCGGGCGACAAGGTCAATACGCTCAAGGCCGAGTTCGTCGAACAGGTGAACGACGTGCTGATCCGGGCGCAGCAGCACACTGCACTGGAAGGGCTGGTGATCGTTTCCGGCAAGCCGGACTCGTTTATCGCCGGCGCCGACATCACCATGATCGCCGCCTGCACCAGCGCCAAAGAGGCGGAAACGCTGGCCAAGAAAGGGCAGAGCACGCTGGCGCAGATCGCCGCTTTCCCGGTGCCGGTGGTAGCGGCCATCCACGGCGCCTGCCTGGGCGGCGGGCTGGAATTGGCGCTGGCCTGCCACGGCCGCGTCTGTTCGCTGGATGACAAAACCGCGCTCGGTCTGCCGGAAGTGCAGCTGGGCCTGCTGCCGGGCTCTGGCGGCACTCAGCGCCTGCCGCGCCTGATAGGCGCCGCCAAGGCGCTGGACATGATCCTGACCGGCAAGCACATTCGCGCCCGCCAGGCGCTGCGCATGGGGCTGGTGGACGACGCCGTGCCGCAATCGATCCTGTTGCAGACCGCCATCGAGCGGGTGAAACAGGGCTGGAAACATCAGCGCGAGCTGCCGTGGCAGGATCGCCTGCTCAACGGCCCGTTGGGCAGAAATCTGCTGTTCAGCATCGTGCGCAAGAAAACGTTGGCGAAAACCCACGGCAACTACCCGGCGGCGGAGCGCATTATTCAGGTGGTGCGCACCGGGCTGGATCACGGCAGCGCCAGCGGCTATGAGGCCGAAGCGCGCGCCTTTGGCGAGCTGGCGATGACGCCGCAGTCGGCGGCGTTGCGCAGCTTGTTCTTCGCCTCCACCGCGCTGAAAAAAGAGCGGGGCGGCAATGCTCAGCCGCATGCCCTGCATCGCGTCGGCATTCTCGGCGGCGGCCTGATGGGCGGCGGCATCGCCTGTGTCACCGCCACGCGCGGCGGTTTGCCGGTGCGCATCAAAGACATCAATGAAACCGGCATCAATCATGCGCTGAAATACAGCTGGGACGTGCTCGGCAAACGGGTACGCAGCAAGCGCATGCGCCCGGCGGAGCGGCAAAAGCAGATGATGCTGATCTCCGGCTCCACCGATTACACCGGCTTCGAGCAGGTGGATATCGTGGTCGAGGCGGTGTTTGAGGATCTGGCGCTGAAGCAGAAAATGGTGGCCGAGGTCGAAGCGAACTGCGCGCCGCATACCGTGTTCGCCTCCAACACCTCTTCGCTGCCTATCGGCCACATCGCCGAACAGGCCCAGCGGCCGCAGCAGGTGATCGGTCTGCACTACTTCAGCCCGGTGGATAAAATGCCGCTGGTGGAAGTGATCCCGCACGCCGGCACCAGCGAACAAACCATCGCCACCACCGTAGCGCTGGCGCACAAGCAGGGCAAGACCGCCATCGTGGTGGGCGACAGCGCCGGTTTTTATGTCAACCGCATCCTGGCGCCGTACATCAACGAAGCGGCGCGCTGCCTGCTGGAAGGCGAGCCCATTGAATCGCTGGACAAAGCGCTGGTGGACTTCGGCTTCCCGGTCGGCCCTATCACCCTGTTGGACGAAGTGGGCATCGACGTCGGCACCAAGATCATTCCGGTGCTGGTTGAGGCGCTGGGGCCGCGCTTCGCCGCGCCTGCCGCGTTCGATGCGGTGCTGAAGGACGGGCGCAAAGGGCGCAAGAACGGCCGCGGCTTCTATCTCTACCCGAGCGAAGGGCAGCAGCGGCAGCGGCGTAAACGCGCGGATACCTCATTGTATACGTTGCTCGGCGTCACGCCGAAGGCGCACATGCTGCCGGCGACCGTCGCCCAGCGCTGCGTGATGATGATGCTGAACGAAGCGGCGCGCTGCCTGGATGAAGGCGTGATCCGCAGCGCGCGCGACGGCGATATCGGTGCGGTGTTCGGCATCGGTTTCCCGCCGTTCCTCGGCGGCCCGTTCCGCTATATGGACGAGCTCGGCGCCGAGAAAGTGGTGAAGACGCTGGACTACCTGCGCCAGCAGCACGGCGAGCACTTCGCGCCGTGCGAGCGCTTGCAGCGCATGGCGCAGCAGGGCGAGCGCTTTTACCCGCTGGGGAGCTGAACGCAGGGCGGCCCGATTTGCACTATAGTTGCAACAGGGCCGCGTTGTGATCGCCATCACTCCTTGCGACAGCGTCAGCCGGTGAGGCTGTACAGCAAGGCTGAGGCAGCGGTAAGTTAGCTTGACCGCCATCAATAAATTTCATGGCGGCAAGGTTAAAATTTAACCCGTTGAATTGATTGTTCTGTGAGCAATCGAGGTTTGCCCGGGGAGGGTTGCTGTAAAAAACAGCGTTTTCTTTAGGCAAACTTTCAGGCAAAATGCCCGGCCGCCATAAAGAGACGGCGCGTTATCGTTTTAAAGCTTTGGCTTTGGGTTGGAAAACTCGGCGGTACAGCACGCACGGCGTTTCTGTATAGCGTTACTTTGTCAACAACAGCGGTGCAATATGCAAGTTTTGATTATGCGTCACGGAGAGGCGGCGCTCGAGGCAGCCAGCGATGCGGTAAGGCCCCTTACCCTGTGCGGCCGCGACGAGTCCCGTCAGATGGCGGCCTGGTTGAACACCAAGTCTGTGGATATTGAACGCGTGCTGGTCAGCCCCTATCTGCGGGCCGAACAGACGCTGGCGACGGTGCGTGAAGCCTTGACGCTGCCGGAGGGCGAAGAAGTGCTGCCCGAGCTGACGCCGGGCGGCAACGCCGAACAGGTCGGCAGCTATCTGCAGGCGCTGGCGATGCAAGGGGTGAGCTCGGTGCTGATCGTGTCGCACCTGCCGCTGGTGGGGTATCTGGTGGCCGAACTGTGCCCGGGCGAGTGCCCGCCGATGTTCGCGACCTCGGCGATCGCCAACGTCGATCTGCCGGCGGACGGCAGCTACGGCAAGTTTGAATGGCAGGTCAGCCCATCGCAGGTGATGGCCAAAGTGTGAACCGCGGATGCGGTGCGGAATAAACTCAGGGCGATGTCTGACATCGCCCTGAGTCGTTTCTGAGGGGGGCTACTCGGCCAGCTCCACCAACAGCAGGATGGCGGCGTTGCCACCCCATTCCTTCGGCGCCTGGTGGAACGCCAGCACGTCGGGGTGCTGCGCCAGCCACAGCGGCGTTTGCTGCTTGAGGATATGCTTGCCGTGCCCGTGCATCACACAGGCGCAGTGCACGTGCTCGCGTTTGCAGGCGGCGATCAGCGCCCCCAGCTCCTGCTTGGCCTGCAGCTGGGTCAGGCCGTGCAAATCGAGAAACAGCTCCGGCGAGTAATCGCCGCGCCGCAGCTTCTTCAGCTCATACGGGCTGCTGCCGGGGCGCACGTAGCGCGTCGGGCCTTCCTCTTCCAGCTGCGGCTGGTATTCATCTGAAAAATAATAGCTGGCATCGACCTGCTCCTGCAGCAATCGTTGCGGCGCAATCTGTTTGACCTTGGGCTTCGGCGGGCGGTGGACGATGGTGTCCTGGCGCAGCTTTTTCGCGCCCGCCACCGACTCTCTGAAGAGCTGTTGTTCGTCTTTGCTCAGAGGGGGCTTGTTCTTCATGCTTCATTCACCGGAAATCGTTTATTTCGCTAGTTTACCTTGTGAATGAGCGCTGTCGACGCAAAACTCGGGCCAGAGTGAAAAGCGCGAGGGGCAAGCGTGATTTGTCGCGGGCTTCATGGCAAACTATGCGGCTAAATCATGAAACACAGCGCCTGCCGGAGGGCAAATTGGACAAAATTTTCGTCGACGAAGCAGTGAACGAACTGCACACCATTCAAGATATGCTGCGCTGGACGGTAAGCCGCTTCAACGCCGCCAATATCTATTATGGTCACGGAACCGATAATCCGTGGGACGAAGCGGTGCAATTGGTGCTGCCAAGCCTGTTCCTGCCGTTGGACATTCCGGAGGACATGCACACCGCCCGTCTGACTTCCAGCGAGCGCCATCGCATCGTTGAGCGCGTGATCCGCCGCGTCAACGAACGCATCCCGGTCGCCTATCTGACCAACAAGGCCTGGTTCTGCGGCATGGAATTTTACGTCGACGAGCGCGTGCTGGTGCCGCGTTCACCGATCGGCGAGCTGATCAACGATCGTTTCAGCGCGCTGATCCCGCACCCGCCGCGCCATATCCTCGACATGTGCACCGGCAGCGGCTGCATCGCCATCGCCTGCGGCTACGCTTTCCCGGAAGCGGAAGTGGACGCGGTGGACATTTCCAGCGACGTGCTGGCGGTAACCGAGCGCAATATTCAGGCGCACGGCGTCGAACATCAGGTGATCCCGATCCGTTCCGATCTGTTCCGCGACGTTCCCGCGATCCAGTACGATCTGATCGTTACCAACCCGCCGTACGTCGATGCGGAAGACATGTCGGATCTGCCGCAGGAGTTCCGCTTTGAGCCGGAACTGGGGCTGGCGGCGGGCAGCGACGGCCTGAAGCTGGTGCGCCGCATCCTGGCGTGCGCGCCGGACTACCTGACCGACGACGGCGTGCTGATTTGTGAAGTGGGCAACAGCATGGTACATCTGATGGAACAATATCCGGACATCCCGTTCACCTGGCTGGAATTCGAAAACGGCGGCGACGGCGTGTTCATGCTGACCAAGCAGCAGCTGGTGGATTGCAAGGATCACTTCAGCCTCTATCGCAGCTAAGCCGCATTTCCAAGGCCCGCATGGCGGGCCTCATAACGATAAAAGACTAACGGTAAGGAGCCGTGATGGCAGGAAACAGTATTGGGCAGATTTTCCGCGTCACCACCTTCGGTGAATCTCACGGGGTGGCGCTGGGTTGTATCGTCGACGGCGTGCCGCCCGGCATCCCGCTCACCGAAGCCGATTTGCAACACGATCTGGACCGCCGTCGTCCGGGCACCTCGCGTTACACCACCCAGCGCCGTGAACCGGATCAGGTGCGCATTCTCTCCGGCGTATTCGAAGGCGTGACCACCGGCACCAGCATCGGTCTGATCATTGAAAACACCGATCAGCGCTCGCAAGACTACAGCGCCATCAAAGACGTGTTCCGTCCCGGGCATGCCGACTACACCTACGAACAGAAATACGGTCTGCGCGACTATCGCGGCGGCGGCCGCTCTTCGGCGCGTGAAACCGCCATGCGCGTCGCGGCGGGCGCTATCGCCAAGAAATACCTGCAGCAGAAGTTCGGCGTGCAGGTGCGCGGCTATCTGGCGCAGATCGGCGACGTGACCTGCGAGCTGAAAGACTGGGATCAGGTCGAACAGAACCCGTTCTTCTGCCCGGATCCGGACAAGCTGGAAGCGCTGGACGAACTGATGCGCGCGCTGAAAAAAGAGGGCGACTCCATCGGCGCCAAGGTCAGCGTGATTGCTGAAAACGTGCCGGTTGGCCTGGGTGAGCCGGTGTTTGACCGCCTCGATGCCGATCTGGCGCACGCGCTGATGAGCATCAACGCGGTGAAAGGCGTGGAGATCGGCGACGGATTCGCCGTGGTGACCAAACGCGGCAGCGAAAACCGCGATGAAATCACCCCGGAAGGCTTCCAAAGCAACCATGCCGGCGGCATTCTCGGCGGCATCAGCAGCGGCCAACCGGTGATCGCGCATCTGGCGCTGAAGCCGACCTCCAGCATCATGGTGCCGGGCCGCACCATCAATCGCCACGGGGAAGCGGTGGAAATGGTGACCCGCGGTCGCCACGATCCGTGCGTGGGCATCCGCGCCGTGCCGATCGCCGAAGCGATGATGGCGATCGTGTTGATGGATCACCTGCTGCGCCAGCGCGCGCAAAACGGTGATGTGGTTTCCGACGTACCACGCTGGTAATCGCCATGAAAAACTGGATGTTGGGCCTGTTGGCCCTGACGGCCTCCGCCTCTGCCATGGCGCTGACGCCGTGGCAGAAAATCGACCATCCGGTGGCCGGAGCGCCGCAGGCGGTGGGCGGTTTCGCCAACGGCTGCATCATCGGCGCGCAGCCGTTGCCGCTGAATTCACCGGACTATCAGGTGATGCGTACCGACCAGCGCCGCTATTTCGGCCATCCGGATCTGCTGGCGTTCATACAGCGCCTCAGCAGCAAAGCGAACCAGAAAGCGCTGGGCACGGTGCTGATCGGCGACATGGCGATGCCGGCCGGCGGGCGCTTCAGCAGCGGCCACGCCAGCCACCAGTCTGGGCTCGACGTCGACATCTGGCTGCAGCTGCCGCGCCAACGTTGGAGCGCGCAGCAATTGCTCAAGCCGCAGCCGATCGACCTGGTGTCGGGCGACGGCAAGCAGGTGGTGGCGAGCCAATGGCAACCGCAGATTGAGTCGCTGATCAAACTGGCGGCGCAGGATGCGGACGTGACGCGCATCTTCGTCAACCCGGCGATCAAGCAGCGTCTGTGCCTGGACGCCGGCGCCGATCGCGCCTGGTTGCACAAGGTGCGGCCGTGGTTCGGCCACCGTGCGCACATGCACGTGCGTCTGCGTTGTCCGGCCGGCAGCCTGGAGTGCCAGGAGCAGGATACGCCGCCGCCGGGCGATGGCTGCGGCGCCGAACTGGCGAGTTGGTTTGTGCCGCATCAGCCGAACGCGAAGCCGGGCAAACCCGTGCCGCCGCCGTTACCGCCTACCTGTCAGGCATTGCTGGATCACCATTTCTCAGCGGAATAACACATGGACTGGTTCGTCATTGGCCCCGAGATGCTCGGGGTGTTGTTTGCGGTAGCGCTGCTGGCGGGGTTTATCGACTCCATCGCCGGCGGCGGTGGGTTGCTGACGGTGCCGGCCTTGCTGGCAGTGGGGGTTCCTCCGGCGCAGGCGCTGGCGACCAATAAGCTGCAGTCGGTCGGCGGCTCCTTCTCCGCCAGTCTGTACTTCATTCGTCGGCGAGCGGTGAACCTCAATGACCAGAAGCTGACGATTTTTCTGACGCTGATCGGCTCGATCGCCGGCGCCATTCTGGTGCAGCATATGCGCGCCGATTTGCTGCGGCAGATGCTGCCGCTGCTGGTGATCGGCATCGGTCTCTACTTCCTGCTGATGCCGCGCCTGGGTGAGGAAGATCGTCAACGCCGCCTCGGCGCCTTGCCGTTCGGGCTGGTGGCCGGCGGTTGTGTCGGGTTTTACGACGGTTTCTTCGGCCCCGGCGCCGGCTCATTCTACGCGCTGGCCTACGTGACGCTGTGCGGTTTCAACCTCGCCAAGTCCACGGCGCACGCCAAAGTGCTGAACTTTACCTCCAACGTCGGCGGGTTGGCGCTGTTCATCATCGGCGGCAAGGTGGTGTGGAGCATTGGTCTGGTGATGCTGGTGGGGCAGGTGCTGGGGGCGCGTCTGGGCGCGCACATGGTGCTGACCCGCGGCCAGAAATTGATTCGGCCGATGATCGTGATCGTCTCGCTGGTGATGAGTCTCAAGCTGCTTTACGACAATCACGGCGCAGAGATTCAGCAGTGGTTGACGGCCTTCGCGCACGGTTGACGATGAAAATGGGCGCCGTTTATGCGCCCGTATCCCCCCGCCGGTTATCGGGTATAATGGCCTCTTTATTTTTGTGGTTATAGAGTTTTTTTATGTCAGACACGCAGACCCGCCATCACTATGAGCAGTTGATCGAGATCTTCAATCGCTGCTTCAGCGATGACTACAACACCCGCCTGGTGAAGGGCGATGACGAACCGATCTACCTGCCGGCCGACGATGAACTGCCGTATCACCGTATCGTGTTTGCCCACGGCTTCTACGCCAGCGGCCTGCACGAAATTTCGCACTGGTGCATCGCCGGTGAAGCGCGTCGTCAATTGGTGGACTTCGGTTATTGGTATTGCCCGGATGGGCGGGACGCGCAGACCCAGAGCGAATTTGAAGCGGTAGAGATCAAACCGCAGGCGCTGGAATGGATGTTCTGCGTGGCGGCCGGTTTCCCGTTCAACGTCAGCTGCGACAACCTGAACGGCGACTGCGAGCCGGATCGCATCGCGTTTCAACGCAAGGTGCGCGCCCGGGTATTGGCGCTGCTGGAGCAGGGAATACCCACAAGGCCTGCGCGCTTTATTCAGGCGTTGCAATCGTTCTACAATACGCCACCGTTGGCGGCCGAGCACTTTCCGTATCCGGAAGATCTCAACTGACGCCACAGCCCGTTATTTAATGAGGAAATTTGATGATCGCAGAATTTGAAGCGCGCATTTTGGCGCTGATTGATGACATGGTAGAGCACGCCAGCGATGATGAACTGTTTGCCGGTGGCTACCTGCGCGGTCATCTGACGCTGGCGGTGGCCGAGGCGGAAGAGCAGGGCGAACACACCGCCGAAGCGCTGAAAGCGCGGGTGGAGGAGAGCCTGCACAAAGCGATCGCCGCCGGGGAACTCTCGCCGCCGGATCAGATCCTGGTGCGCGGCATGTGGGAAAACCTCTATCAGGCTGCAACCCCTGCCGCCTGATCGTCATGCCGGGGCGCGTCGCCGCGCCCCTCAAGGTTGATTAAACCGCACGCCCTTTCAGCAATTTTCGCACCCACATCCGATTCGGATTCAACGCCGCCAGCAGGCGCGCATCGCCCGGCAACGGTTCGCCGAACAGCTGCGCCGCCAAAATTTCCGCCGCCAACGGCGCCGAGCACAAGCCGCGCGAGCCTAACCCGCCGATAGCGAACAGACCGGGATAGACCGGCGCATCGGCGATGGTTTCGCCGCGCTGGTTCTGCCGCTGCAAATCCTGATACTGCGCCAGCGTGGCCTGATAGTCCGGCAGCGCGCCGACCATCGGCAGATGATCGCGGGTGGCGCTGCGCACGCCGCAGCGCGCCTGATGAGCGCTGACGTCCACCTGCTGCGGCCAGGCCTGCTCCGGCAGACAGCGCAGCAGGCGTTCACGGTTTTCCTGTTGCTCCTGCTCGCGGTAGTCGGTGGCGATGTCGCCGCGCTGGTAGCTGGCGCCGATGCAGTGCTGGCCGTTGTTGGCGTTGGCCGGCGTCAGGTAGCCGTCGTAGCACAAGACCTGTTTCAATTGACCGAGGGCCGGCGAGGTCGGGATATGCGACACCTGCCCGCGTACCGAATACAGCGGCAGGGCTTCCGTCGGCGCCAGTTCGGCCAACCGGTGGCCATTGGCCAGGATCACCGTCGCATGGCTGCGGCTTTCGCCGTTGGCGAAGTCGATGCGCCAGCCGTTTTCTTCACGCGCCAGCCTCTGTGCATCGTGCCGGTAGTGGCAGACCAAGCCCTGGCGCTGCGCCAGCGCGAGAGCGCCGCGCGTCAGCTCGGCCGGGCACAGCCAGCCGCCTAGCGGGTAGGTGATGCCGCCAAAGCCGGTATCGACGCCGCACCGATCGCTGAGCGTCTCGCGGTCGGCCGCCGTCGCCAAGGCCTGCGGCCAGTCGGTTTTCAGCATATTGGCGATCTTGGCGCCGCTTTTGTCGTCATAGGCCAACTGGCTGACGCCGCACCACTGGTGATCAAAGGCGACGCCTTGTTGCAACAGGGCGTCGTACTGGCGACGGGCGAAGGGAAACGCGGCGCTGAAGAAACTCTCCAGCGCGTCGCCGCTGCCGTTCAGCAAAGGATAAATAGCGCCCTGGCGGTTGCCGGATGCCCCCTCCGCCGCCTGTTCGTCGGCGCAGTACAGCGTGACGGTGGCGCCGCGCCGCAGCAGGGCCAGCGCAGTGAGCGCGCTGGCGACGCCGCCGCCGATCAGGGCGACGTCGGCGGTGTTGTCCGCCGCCGGGCGTCGATACCAGGGCGCCGGATGTGCGGCGGGCTGCGTATCGGCCGGGAGCTCGCCGGCGAGCATCTCACGCTTTTGGCCGAAGCCTTTGCAGCGGTTGACCTGAAAACCGGCCTGTTGCAAGCCGCGGCGTACGAAGCCGGCGGCGGTAAAGGTGGCGAAGCTGCCTCCCGGCCGGGCGAAACGCGCCATGGCGGCGAACAGTTGATCGGTCCACATGTCGGGATTTTTTGCCGGCGCGAAGCCGTCGAGGAACCAGGCATCCACCTGGTTATTCATGCTGGCGTCAAACTGCGGCAGCAGATCGTTGACGTCGCCGAACCACAGATCGAGCGTAATGCGGCCTTCGGCCAACAGCAGGCGATGGCACCCCGGCAACGGCAGCGGCCATTGGGCGCGCAGTTCGTCGGCGTAAGGCGCCAGCTCCGGCCAGCGCGCATGCGCCGCCGCCAGGTCAGCCTGCTGCAGGGGAAATTTTTCGAAGCTGATAAAGTGCAGGCGCTGCAGCGTCGCGTCCGACTCGGCCTGGAGGAAGCCGGCGAAGGCCTGCCACAGAGTGAGGAAATTGAGCCCGGTGCCGAACCCGGTTTCCGCCACGACAAACAGCGAGCGCGGGTGGGCGGCGAAACGCTGCGGCAGCCGATTGCCGTGCAGGAAGACGTAGCGGGTTTCTTCCAGCCCATCCTGATTGGAAAAATAGACGTCATCAAACTGTTTCGAAACAGGTGTACCCTGTTCGTTCCAGGTTAGCGTTGCGGTTTGGATGGGGGCGTGGTTCACGGTCAATGGCTCGAAATTCAAGGGATGCCGCGAATTCTAACGGCGCTGGCGCCCCGGCGCAAACTGGACGACAATAAAGCTGAAAAACGCTGATCGGACTTGTTCGGCTTACATCTGTACGCTAAAGTGCGATGCAAAATCCCGTAGGTAAATAGTGGAAGAGGTATTGAATGAAACGTGCAGTGATTACTGGCCTGGGAGTTGTCTCCAGCATTGGTAATAACCAGCAGGAGGTCCTGGCAAGCCTGCAGGAAGGACGTTCTGGGATCACTTTCTCCCAGGAGCTGAAAGATTCCGGCATGCGTAGTCACGTATGGGGGCAAGTTAAGCTCGACACTACCGGCCTGATCGACCGCAAGGCGGTGCGTTTCATGAGCGACGCTTCCATTTATGCCTTCCTGGCGATGCAAGAAGCGATCGCTTCTTCCGGTTTGAAGGAAGAAGAGTATCAAAACAACCCGCGCGTGGGCCTGATCGCCGGTTCCGGCGGCGGTTCTCCGCGCTTCCAGGTGTTTGGCGCCGATGCGATGCGCAGCCCGCGCGGCTTGAAAGCGGTTGGCCCATACGTGGTCACCAAAGCCATGGCTTCCGGCGTTTCCGCCTGCCTGGCGACGCCATTCAAAATCCACGGCGTGAACTACTCCATCAGCTCCGCTTGCGCGACCTCCGCACACTGCATCGGCAACGCGGTTGAGCAAATCCAGCTGGGCAAACAGGACATCGTGTTCGCCGGCGGCGGCGAAGAGCTGTGCTGGGAAATGGCCTGCGAGTTCGATGCGATGGGCGCGCTGTCCACCAAGTACAACGACACGCCGGAAAAAGCCTCTCGCACCTACGACGCCGATCGTGACGGTTTCGTCATCGCCGGCGGCGGCGGCATGGTGGTGGTTGAAGAACTGGAGCACGCGCTGGCGCGTGGCGCGCACATCTACGCAGAAATCGTCGGTTACGGCGCAACGTCTGACGGCGCCGACATGGTTGCCCCTTCGGGCGAAGGCGCAGTGCGCTGCATGAAGATGGCGATGCAGGATCTGGATGCGCCGATCGATTACATCAACGTGCACGGCACCTCTACGCCGGTAGGCGACGTGAAAGAGCTGGGCGCCATTCGTGAAGTGTTCGGCGACAATACCCCGGCCATCTCCTCCACCAAGGCGATGACTGGCCACTCGCTGGGCGCCGCGGGCGTGCAGGAAGCGATCTACAGCCTGCTGATGCTGGAGCACGGCTTTATCGCGCCGAGCATCAACATCGAAACCCTGGATGAACAGGCGGTCGGCATGAACATCGTGACTCAGCCGACCCAGCGCGAGCTGACCACCGTGATGTCCAACAGCTTCGGCTTCGGCGGCACCAACGCCACGCTGGTGATGCGCAAACTGGCGAAATAATTCCGCCGGCGCGTCATTCCGCTAAAAAGCCCGCGTTTTCGCGGGCTTTTTACTGCCCGAAGCCCACTGGCCGGGCGCTCGGAGTTTTCCCAAATCACATCCCCTGACACATCATTACCTCGCCATTACACGCGTTGGGCATACAATAGCCAGGTAGCGTGATTATCGCTCGGCGTAGCTTTCTAAAGTGATCGAACATTGAGGCAAGAAGTATGAAAAAGTTAATTGCGGTTGGGTTACTGTCGGCCGTGTTGGCCGGATGCGCCACCGATTCTCCCTGCGTGCCGGTCTATGATGACCAGGGGCGTCTGGTGCACACCAACACCTGCATGAAGGGTACCACTCAGGATAACTGGGAAACCGCGGGCGCGATCGCCGGCGGCGCGGCGGCGGTTGCCGGTCTGACCCTTGGCATCATCGCGCTGACCAAGTGATCGGCGCGGAACAGGACCAAGCCCGGCCATTGCGTGCCGGGCTTTTTTTATCTCACTGCACCAAAAACGCTTTGAACTGCGGCGTCATCACGGTGCTGAAGCCGTCGTCGGTTTTACTGATCAGGTAGACCGCCAGCCCTTTCTCTTCCGCGAGCTGCAATGCTTTCTCCGGGCCCAGCACCATCAAACCGGTATCCCAGCCGTCGGCCTCGAGCGCGGTCGGGGCGATCACCGTGGCGGAAACCAGCCGGTGGTTGATCGGCCTGCCGGTGGTCGGATCGATGACATGGGAGTAGCGCTGGCCGTTTTGTTCAAAGTAGTTGCGATAGCTGCCGGCGGTGCTGATGCCGTAACCGTGAAGATCCACCAGCGCCTGTACCGCATTTTCACGGTCGGTCGGCTTTTGGATCGCCACCCGCCAGGGCTTGCCCTGGCCGTTGACGCCACGTGAAGAGACCGCACCACCGACCGATACCAGGTAGTTGGTAATGCCGTGACGGTTCATCAGGCGCACCAGCTCATCGGCGCCATAGCCTTCGCCCAGCGTCGAGAGATCGACATACATGCCCGGCAGATCTTTTTGCAGCCACTCCCCGCGGTTGTCGCTGATCAGCTTCAGGTGCTGCAGGCCGGTGCGCTGCTTTGCCGCGTCGATCTGCGCCTGTTCCGGCACCTTGACCGGATGTTTGTCGGGACCGAACCCCCACAGGTTCACCAAGGGGCCGACGGTGATGTCCATGGCGCCGCCGGTATCGCGGCCGATGCGTTGAGCCATCAACACGATGTCCGCCATGCCGCGCGGGATAGACTGCGGTTCGAGGCTAACATTGCGGTTAAACCTCGACAGCACCGAATTGGCGCGGTAGGTCGAGATGTCGTCGTTGGCCCGTTCGAGCACCGTGTCGATCTGCCGCTGCAATTCTTGTTTGCCGATCGCGACGTCACCGCTGACTTTTACGCTGTAGAAAGTGCCCATGGTTTTGCCGTCAATATCGATTTGCGGGCGGGAGGAGGCGTCGTCGCAGGCGGCGAGCAGGGCGCATAAAGCGCTGAGCAACGCTCCTTTGGCGAACAGGGAAGCCATAACATGTCCTTTGAAACTGTGAAAGCCGCTACAAATAAAGTAATGCGCGGCAAATGGAAAGCGGATAAAGGTAAAATAGCATTTTGCTGGCGCTTAAGCCGCGTCTGAGCTAACGTCTGCCCATTCTTTTCGGTGAGGTTCACACTGCCGCTATGAGTTCAACCGCCATTTCCCGGCTCATCCATCCCTTTGCCAAAGACCGTTTCTTGCATGCATTGCTGCTGGCCGGCGTGGCGATGTTCGCCTTTCATCCGCAGCCGCTGGCAGCGCTGGGTGGTTTTATCGACGGCCGTACCCTCATCACCCTGTTGGGGCTGATGCTGCTGACCAAAGGGGTGGAGGTCAGCGGCTACTTCGATTTTGTCGGCCGCAAGATTATCAACCGCTTGCACAGCGAACGGCGGCTGGCGCTGTTCCTGGTGTTCTCCGCCGCGCTGTTGTCGTCATTTCTGACTAACGACGTAGCGCTGTTTATCGTCATACCGCTCACCATCACGCTGAAAAAGCTGTCGGCGCTGCCGGTTGGCCGCCTGATCATCTTCCAGGCGCTGGCGGTGAACGCCGGTTCGCTGCTGACGCCGATCGGCAACCCGCAAAATATCCTGCTGTGGAGCCGCTCCGGCCTCTCTTTCCTCGGCTTCATCGGCCAGATGGCGCCGTTTGGCGCCGCAATGATGTTGAGCCTGCTGGCGCTGACCTGGTTCAGCTTCCCGGCGCGCGACATCGTGAAAACGCCGAATACCGAGGGCTATCCCTACCAGCGGCCGCTGTTGCTGAGCTGTGTAGGGCTGTATGCGGTTTTCCTGCTGTGTCTCGATTTCGATCTGCCGTTGTATGGGCTGCTGGCGGTGTTCGCCGGTTTCTTGCTGCTGGCGCGCCGAGTGCTGTTGCAGATCGACTGGAGCCTGATTTTCGTGTTCGCCGCCATGTTCATCGATGTCGGCCTGTTTACCCGCCTGCCGCCGCTTCAGCCGGCGTTCGCCGCCATCGCCGGGCTGAGCGAGGGGAGCGTGTATGCGTTGGGCGTCGGGCTGTCGCAGATCGTCAGCAACGTGCCGGCCACCATACTGTTGCTCAACTATGTGCCCTCCAGCGCTCAGCTGGCCTATGCGGTCAACGCCGGCGGTTTCGGGTTGGCGATCGGATCGCTCGCCAACCTGATTGCGTTGCGCATGGCGGGGGAGCGCAAGATCTGGTTGCGCTTCCACTATTATTCGCTGCCGCTGTTGGCATGGGCCGCGTTGCTCGGCTGGGTGATGAGCTAAGCCGGTTGGCCGCTTTGCCGCGCGGCCAGCAGGCAAATGCTGCGGGTCACCTGATAGGATTTCACGAAGGCGCTGACGGGTAAAAACTCGAAGCGCGAGTGGAAGTTATGCGCGCCGGTGAAGTAATTGGGCGTCAGGATGCCACGGCTGGAGAGCGCCGCGCCGTCGGTGCCGCCGCGCATCGGGATCACCTTCGGCGGGATGCCGTGGGCGGCGAGGGCGCCGAAGATCAGATCGATGGCGCGCCGGTCCTCGCCGATGGCGTTGCTGATGTTGCTGTAGATGTCGCTGACGCTGCAGCTGACGTTGGCGCGCGGGTAGTTGGCCGCCACCTGGCGCACCGTCTCCTCAAGGCGTGCCTTGCGCGCCTCGAACGCCGCGCGATCGAAGTCGCGAATCGACACCTTCAGCGTCGCCTGATTGGCGTTGGCGGCCAGATCGGTGAACCAGAAATAGCCCTCGCGCCCTTCGGTGTGCTCCGGAGTATCCTGCACATCGAATCGGTTAATGATGTCGTTGGCGATGCGTATCGGGTTGATTAATACGTTTTTCGCCGACATCGGGTGGGCGGTCACCCCCTCGATGCGGATCTCCGCCGCCGCCGCGTTGAAATTCTCGTACACCACTTCACCCAGTTCGCAGCAGTCGATGGTGTAGGCGAAATCGACGGGGAAACGCTGCAGATCCAGCGCCTTGGCGCCGCGCAGGCCGATTTCTTCGTCCGGCACGAACGCCACCACGATATCGCCGTGGCGATCGGCCGCGGTCAGGTTGGCCAGCAGCGTCATCACCACGGTAACCGCCGCCTTATTGTCGGCGCCCAGCACGCTGGTGCCGTCGCTGAACAGGATCTCTTCGTTTCGGTAGGGCAGGATCTCCGGATGCTCGGCGGTACGCAGCCAGATACCTTGCTCGGCGTTCAGGCATAAATCTTCGCCGGTGAAGCGCAGGCGCTGCGGGCGAATCTCGGGCGACAGGCCGACGTCCACGGTGTCGATATGCGTGATGAAGCCGATGCGCGGCGCGCCGGGTTGGGTGCCGGGCTTGCGGGCGGTCACGGTGGCGTGCTCGTCGATCTGCACGTCGGCCAGGCCGAGCCGGCGCAGCTCGTCGGCCAACAGTTGCGCCATCTCATGCTGCCCCGGCGTGCTGGGCAGGGTGGCTGCGGCGGCGTTGCTCTGGCTGGTCACCGCCAGATAGCGGAAGAAACGTTCGGTAAGCTGTTCGGCAATCGGGCTGGTCATCGGAACTCCTCGCGGTTGGCAATCTACCGGTTTTAAAACGAAATCAGCCGTTTGTCCAACGGTGCAATGCGTAAACCGCCAGAATGCGAAGCATCGCGCAGAAACGAAAAATAGCGGTGCAACTAGGAAATAGTCGCAGGTTTCTGCGGCAAAATCGGTGTTAGCTGTGGGCCAGGAAGCGCCTACATAACACTTATCTGTCCCTCAAGGAGAATTCATGCACACCGGTCACGCTCTGCTTATCACCTTACTGTCCCTGGGCATCTCTCACAGCGCCTGGTCGTCTGCCGATACCGGGCACGCCAACAGCAACGCCAACAGCCGCGAAGTGGCCAGCGCGTTGGGCGGCCTGAAGAACAAAACCTACGAACTGGAGCAGGCGCCGAAGATCCGCGTCGCCAGCTTCAATATCGCCGCCGGCAAGGTCAGCGACATGACCGCCATCGCCAAGGCGATTCGCGCGATGAATGTCGACGTGGTGGCGCTGCAGGAGGTGGATAAACTCACCGCCCGCAGCGGGCGGGTCGATCAGGCGGCGGAACTGGCGAAACTGACCGGCATGCAGGCGGTGTTCGGCCGGGCGATCGATTTCGACGGCGGCGAATACGGCCTGGCGTTTCTGTCGAAGTATCCGCTGCACGATGCCGTGATCTATCCGCTGCCGTCCGGCCAGCGCGAACAGCGCATCGCCTTCAGCGCCAAGGTTGATGTGCCGGAGTTCCCGACGCCGATCACCCTGTTCAACACCCACCTCGATACCAAGGAAGATCCGACGATGCGTCTGGATCAGGTACGGGAGCTGAACGATCGCACCATCGAAGTGCGCGGCATCAAGCTGCTGTTCGGCGATATGAACGATGTGCCGGGCAGCGTCACCTGGCTGGAGCTGAGCCGCTATTGGAACGATATCATGCCCAACGGGCAGGACGGCCGCAGCTGGCCGGCGGAAAACGCCGAGATCAAGGTGGATTACATCTTCACCGGCAACGCGCAGCGCTGGCATCTGGACAGCCTGACGGTGCCGAACGCCAGCGGCGACTGGAACGGCGTGCATTGGCCGGCGGTAAGCGACCACCTGCCGCTGGTGGCGGAGATGCGCCTGACCGAACAATAAGCCGATCGGCGTCCCATTGGGGCCAGGCTAAGCCACGGTGATCCGCGCCAGCCGCTCGACGGCGCAGCGGATCTCGCCCGGCGTCAGGGCCGAAAAGCCCAGCAGCCACCCGTCGCGCTGCGCCTGAACCGTTTGGTATTGCGCTGTTAACCCGGGCGTAAGGATGCCGAGCCGCCGCGCCTGCCGGCTTAGCGCCGCCTCCTGGCCGGGCGGCAGCCAGACGCTGAGCTGCAGGCCGCCGCCGGCGGGAGCGGGGGTGGCGAAGTGGTCGAGTTTTTCGCGTACTGCCGCCAGCAACACATCGCGCCGGCTATGGTAGAGTTGGCGCATGTAGCGGATATGCGCGGCGAAGTGCCCCTGGCGGATGAATTCGGCGGTGACCGCCTGCATCAGCTGCGCGCTGTGGCCGTCATACACCGTGCGTGCGGTGACGAACGCTTCAACCAGCGTGGGCGGTACGATCAGGTACGCCAACCGCAGCGAAGGGAACAGCGATTTGGAGAAGGTGCCGAGGTACAGCACCCGGCCACGGCGATCCAGACCCTGCATCGCCGGTATCGGCAGGCCGTCGTAATGAAACTCGCTGTCGTAATCGTCCTCAATGATCCAGGCCTGCTGCTTTTCCGCCAGCGTCAGCAGTGCCAAGCGGCGCGCCAGGCTGAGCGCTGCGCCGGTTGGGTATTGGTGCGAGGGCGTCAAATAAATCAAACGCGGCTCGGGCAAGGAGGGCTCAGCGCGCAGGCCGTCGCTGTCTACCGCCACCGGCGTCAGGGCGGCGCCGGCGCTGATAAAGGCGTTTCTCGCCCCGGCGTAACCCGGTTCTTCCATCCAGACGCTGTCGCCGCTGTCCAGCAGCAACGTGGCGATCAGCTGCAGCGCCTGCTGTGAACTGGTCAGCACGATAACCTGGCTTGCATCGCAGATTACGCCGCGCGTTTGGTTGACGTGGGCGGCAATCGCTTCACGCAGCGGCAAATAGCCCTGCGGGTCACCGTAGCGCAGCAGGCTTTCTCCCTGTAGCCGCAGGCGCTGTGCGGTCAGTTGCTTCCACAAGGCTAGCGGAAACGCGCGCAGATCCGGCGAGCCGGCGGCAAACGCCTGTGGCTGCTGCGGATCGCGGCAGCCGCCGGTTTGCACGATCTGTTGGCCGCGTTGCGAAAGGCGCGGCATGGCGGTGCGAGGCGGCGGCGGCAGCGATTTGGCGATGCGGATAGCCACAAATGTGCCCTGGCCGACGCGGCGCTGCAAATACCCCTCCGCCTCCAACTGGCCGTACGCTGCTTCGACGGTCACCCTTGAGAGTTTCAGATCCCCAGCCAGCACTCGGCTGGAGGGCAGGCGTTGCCCAATGTTCAATGCGCCGTGGTGGATGGCCTGCCGCAATGCTGCACAAAGACGTTCGCGCAGCGTGCCGACGGCCTGGGGCGATTGCTGAAACAGCGTGATCAGCGTGTGCCGCATAATGGGTCTTATCATCTGTGGATAATGGGTATCAATCATAAGACCAAAATGGGGCACTATTGTCATCTGTCTTGATGCACGGGAGTAAGTGATATGTCGAAAGAATCATTGGTGCTGGCTTTTCCGCCGGCGGCGCCGGAAGAAAGCCTGGCCTATCTGGCGGCTAAACTGAGCCGCTATGCGGATGCCTGGGATGTGGCGGAAGATCTGCGCAATGGCGTGGACGGGATGGTGGTGATCGACACCCGCGCGGAGGTGCTGTACGCCGCCGGGCATATCCCCGGTGCGCTCAGTTTGCCGCATCGCCTGATGGATGAAGCCGGCACGGCGCAGCTGGATCGCCGGAAAGTGTATGTGACCTACTGCGACGGCATTGGCTGCAACGGATCCACCAAAGGTGCTTACAAGCTGGCGAAACTGGGATTCAGGGTGAAGGAGCTGATCGGCGGGCTGGACTTCTGGCTGCGCGATGGCCATCCATTGGCCATCGGAGAACAGCCGGGATCGTTGCGCGATCGGGCGGCTGCTGAGGACTGTGGCTGCGCCTGAGGCGTTAAAACACCAGCGCCAGCACGATCGCCAACGCCAACAGCAGCAGGAGCAGCGCTACGGCCGGCTTGCTCAGCGCTTTTTGCAGCGGCAGAGGCAAGGCGGCGATCAGCGGGTTGAGCAGCGGCTGCGGTTCGACAGGGTGGCTGGCGATCGGCTGCGCCTGGCCGGCTTTATCCAGACGGCGGGCAAACAGCTGATGAATGGCGTCGCTCATTTGCGGATGCGTCAGCGGCGCATTGGCGCCGCAGTTGAAGCGCGCCTGGCAATAGTCGTTCATCTGCTGCAGTTCTCGCTCGTCCGCCGGCTGCTTGAGCGCCGCCAGCAGGTTGTTCAGCGTCGGCGCGTTCTGCGGGCTGAGCGCCACCTTCACCTGTAAAAACTGGTTCAGCAGCTGGAAGTGGCGCGCCGGCAGCGGATCGTTGGTTTTCACGCCCGCCAGATCGAACAGCGTTTGCCAGATTTTAGCCGGCGCTTCGCCGGTGGCGGCGCTGAGTTTGGTGATCTGCTGCTGCAGGCTTTGATGCTCTGCGGGCAGCAGCGGGCGATCGCTGGTGGCGGTTTGCTGCGGCTGGGGAATGGTCAGGCCGCCGGTTTGCAACAGATTAAGTACCTGTTGCAATTGCGGTGGGCTCAGTTGGCTCAACACCGTATGGCCGAACTGCTGGCGAATAAAGTCGCTGACCGCCTGGCGGTTATTGCCCTGCGGCAGCAATTCGGCCAGCTGTTGCAGCAGTTGGCGCCCGGCATGGTTTTGTTGCGCCTGCGTCAGGCGCGTTTGCAGCAGCTGTTCCGCCGGTTGAAAATGGCGCGCCAGCAGTTCGCCGCCTTTGTCGGCGCCGAGATCGTGACGCAGAGACGCCCAGATCTCCGCCGATTTGACCGGGCTGAGCGTCATGATTTTCACGATCAGTTTTTCCAGCGTCGTGCGCTGCGCCGGAGAGAGGGGTTGATCGTCAGTGGCCGCCGTTTTGCCCGGGGAGGGGGGGCGTTCGCCGGCGATTGGGGTGCCCGGCCCACTCAAAGGTTGCATATCACCAGTCCTTCGCTGTGTATCCCCGCAGAATGCCTGGAGGAGAGAATCGTCATCGTACCCGGCGAAAAGCGCAGGCTTACCCACTATGATACCTGTAAATCGCCGCCATCAATACCGCCGCTCAGACATTTCTTTACCGACAAAACGTTGCTAATCGCGTCTGCGCCGCTAAGATAACCCCAGATCTGAACATGAGGATGGCATGGTTAAACGGCAGCGGATTGCAAAATGGTTTTTATGCCTGGCTTGCCTGGTGGTGCTGACGTGCATGACCCAGCGCATGGCGGGCCTGCATGCGCTGCAGCAAACGCTGGGGATCCCGGCCGCCACCGCCGTTCAATCCGGCGATGAGGCCGCCGAAGCGCAGCCGACGCCCTGTGAGCTGAGTGCCAAGTCATTGCTGGCCGCGCCGCCGGTGATGTTCGAAGCCGTGCTGTTCGGGCTGGGTCTGCTGCTGGCGCTGTTGGCGCCGACCATTGCCGCGCGTCTGCGCATTCCTCCTCCTCGCGCCATTTCTCCGCCCACCCTCAGGGTGCACCTTCGATTATGCGTCTTCCGTGAATGAGTTAATCGCCCGTTTTTCGTGGTGAATTAATCATTTATGGAGAATTAACATGTTGAAAATCATCAGGCTGGCCTGCGCTTGCCTGTTTATGCTGTGGCTGCCTGCCTTGCAGGCGGCGGACAGCGGCTGGCTGCAAAATCCGGCCAACGATCATGCCAAGGTGCGGCTGCGCGCCGACACGTCACAGCCGGGGGAGACCCGCCTGCTGCTGTCGGTCGAGCTGCAAAAAGGCTGGAAAACCTATTGGCGCTCTCCGGGCGAAGGCGGCATCGCGCCGGCTATCGTCTGGCAAGGCAACCCACCGCCGGCGACCTGGCACTGGCCGACGCCGCAGCGTTTCGAGGTGGCCGGCATTTCCACCCAGGGCTATCACGATCGGGTCACGTTGCCGATCGTGATGTCAGGCCAGGTATCCGGCCCGCTGGCGGGTACGCTGACGCTGTCTACCTGCAGCAACGTTTGCATTCTGACCGACTACCCGTTCAGTCTGGATCTGACGGCGCCGAACGATCCGCAGTTTAATCACGATTTCGCGCAGGCGATGGGGCAGGTGCCGATCGCCGCCGGGTTGGCGGAAAGCGTCAAGGCCGGGTATCGCAGCGGCGAGCTGCAGATTGCCGCCGAACGCGCCGCCGGCTGGCAACAGCCTGCGCTGTTCTTCGATACGCTGGCGGATGCCGATCTCGGCAAGCCGCAGGTTGAAACCGACGGCGATCGGTTGTTGGCGCGAGTGCCGGTCAGCGATGGCTGGGGCGATGCGGCGCCGGACCTGCGCGGCAAAACGCTGACGCTGGTGATCGACGACGGCGGCATGGCGCAGCAGATTACGCTGCCGATTGGCGATCCGTTGGCCGCACCCGCCGGTGCGGAGTTCCCGTTGTGGCAGGCGGTATTGATGGCGCTGGCGGGCGGGTTGATCCTCAACCTGATGCCGTGCGTGCTGCCGGTGCTGGGCATCAAGCTCGGTTCGATCCTGCAGGTGGAGCGGCGCGATCGGCACAGCGTGCGTTTGCAGTTCCTGGCGTCATCGCTGGGCATCGTCGCCTCGTTTATGGCGCTGGCCCTGCTGATGACGCTGCTGCGGCTCGGCAACCACGCGCTCGGCTGGGGCATTCAGTTCCAGAATCCGTGGTTTATCGGCTTTATGGTGCTGGTGACGCTGCTGTTCAGCGCCAACCTGTTCGGCCTGTTCCATTTGCGTCTCTCGTCCGATCTGAATACCTCGCTGGCGACCCATAACGGGCGCGGTCTGAGCGGCCATTTCTGGCAGGGCGCGTTCGCCACGCTGCTGGCGACGCCGTGCTCGGCGCCGTTTCTCGGCACGGCGGTGGCCTTCGCGTTGGCGGCGTCGCTGCCGGTGCTGTGGGGCATGTTCATCGCGCTCGGCATCGGCATGAGCCTGCCGTGGCTGCTGATCGCCGCCTGGCCATCGCTGGCGCTGCGTTTGCCGCGCCCCGGCCGTTGGATGAATACCGTCAAGCTGGCGATGGGGCTGCTGATGCTGGCGTCGTCGCTGTGGCTGCTGAGCCTGCTGAGCAACCATATCGGCGTGCAGGCCACGCTGTGGCTGGGGGCGTTGGCGCTGCTGGCGTTGCTGCTGGCGGTGTGGCGCCAACAGGGGGCACGCTTGGCGGCCAAGCTGGCGGCGGGCACTGTGGTGCTGGCGGGCGTGGTCCTGCTGGCCGGATCGCTGAGCGCCGGCCTGTGGCGCCAACCGTTGCAGGATCGGGTGCAGTGGCAACCGCTGAGCGAGCAAGCGATCGCCGAGGCGCTGGCGCAGCATAAGCGGGTGTTCGTCGACGTGACAGCCGACTGGTGCGTGACCTGTAAAGCCAACAAATTCAATGTGCTGCTGCGTGATGACGTACAGCGCGCGCTGAGCGCCGACGATGTGGTCGCGCTGCGCGGCGACTGGAGCCGTCCATCGGCCGACATCGGCGCCTTCCTGCAAAAGCGCGGCAGCGTCGCCGTGCCTTTCAACCAAGTCTATGGCCCCGGCAGCCCGGACGGCGTGGTGCTATCCCCGCTGTTGACCCGTGACGCCGTGCTGCAAACGCTTTCCCATGCCAAAGGAACCGAACAATGAAAAAACTACTGATTTTACTGATGATCATCGCCGCCCCAGCGTGGGCCGCCGAGCCTTTCACCCCGGCGCAAGAGGCGCGTATCAAAGAGATGATCCGCGAAACGCTGGTGTCCAACCCGGACATTTTGGCGCAGGCGGTGGACGCCTGGCAGCAGCAAACCGCCGGCGAGCAAATCAGCCAGGCTATCAAGCAGAACGCCAAAACGCTGTACCAGGATCCGGCCAGCCCGCGCCTGGGCGCCGCCAACGCCAAACTGACGCTGGTGACCTTTACCGACTATAACTGCCCGTACTGCAAGCGTTTTGATCCGATGCTGGAGAAAATCGTCAAGCAATATCCGGACGTAGCGCTGGTGGTGAAGCTGCTGCCGTTCAAGGGCGAAAGCTCGGTCAGTTCGGCGCGCGTGGCGCTCACCACCTGGCAACAGCACCCGGATCAATTCTGGGCCCTGCACCAGCGGCTGATGGCGAAAAAGGGCTTCCACGACAATGCCAGCATCGCCGCCGCGCAAGAGAAAACCGGCGTCAAGGCGGTGGCGCCGAGCGAACAGAGCATGACCACGCTGCGCACCAATATGGCGTTGGCGGAGCAACTGGGCGTACAAGGGACGCCGGCGACGCTGATCGGCGATCGAATGCTGCCGGGGGCGGTGTCGTATGAAGAGCTGGAAGCGATGGTGAAACAGCAGTTGGCGAAGGCTAACAATGGCTAAGCTCAAGCGCTGGGGGCGCGAGTTGTTGTTGCTGGCGCTGATCGCATTGGCGGTGGTGACGGTGATGGATTGGCTGAACGCGCCGCAGGCGCCGCCGGCCTTCGATGCCCAGACGCTGACCTCGCTGGACGGCGAGCGCGTGTCGTTGGCGCAGCTCAGCGATGAGCGGCCGCTGCTGGTTTACTTTTGGGCCAGCTGGTGCGGCGTTTGCCGTTTCACCACGCCGGACGTCGCCCGCTTGCAGGCGGCGGGCGGCAACGTGCTGACCGTCGCGCTGCGCTCGGGCGATGATGCCCAGGTGAAGCAGTGGCTGGCGCGTAAACGGCTGGCGCTGCCGGTGGTCAACGATCCGGCCGGCGCGCTGTCGGCGCAGTGGCGGATTGGCGTCACGCCGACCTTCGTGGTGATCTCGCAGGGCAAGGTGGTGCAAAGCACCACCGGCTGGACCAGCTACTGGGGGATGAAGCTGCGGCTGTGGTGGGCCGCCGTCTAACCGGCGTTTTTCTCCGTTATTACCTCCTCAATCGCCCGGCACAGCCGGGCGATACCTTCTTCAATCTGCGGCGGCGAGTTGGCGGCAAAATTCAGCCGCAGGCCGTGTGCGCCCAGCTGTTCCTGCGCATAGAAGCATTCGCCGCGCGCGAAGGTCACCCCGTGTCGCCAGGCCACCGGCATCAGCTCGGCGGTGGTCACCGTCTCCGGCAGCGTCAGCCAGATAAACAAGCCGCCTTGCGGCGTTTCGAAACGGCACCCCGGCGGCAGCCGATGTTGCAACGCGTCGATCATCACTTCCAGATGCAGGCGGTAGACGCGTCCGGCGCGCCGCAGCTGCTTGTCGTAACGGCCGACGGTGACGAAAGCGTCCAGTGCGCGCTGGATCAGGCTGGAGCTGGTGAAGCTGTCGACGTGTTTCAGCCTGGCGAAACGCTGATAGTGTTCGCTGTCCGCCACCAGATAGCCGATGCGCATGCTGGGCAGCAGCATCTTGGAGAAGGTGCTGACGTAGATCACCGCGCCCGGCTGCGCCAGCGCGCGCAGCGACGGCAGCTGTTTGCCCTGATAACGCAGATCGCCGACGAAGTCGTCCTCCAGGATCACCACGCCGGCCTGTTGGGCGATCGCCAGCAGGCGCCGCCGGCGGGCCTCGCTCAGGCAGCGGCCGGTCGGGTTGTGGAAGTTGGGGATGGTGTAGATCAGTTTAGGGCGGTGGCGTTCCAGCAGCTCGGGCAGTCGATCGACCAGCATGCCGTGGCGATCGCCGGGCACGGAGACGATATTGATGCGGTGCTGGCGCAGCAGGCCCAGCGCTTCGGCGTAGGTCGGCTCTTCGACGATCACCGTATCACCCGGCGCCAGCAGGCTTTGCACCACCAGACTGATGGCATGCTGCGAACCGTTGGTGATCAGCACCTGTTCGGCCTGCGTGGGGATGCCCTGGGCGCTGAGAATGCGGCTCAGCGTATCGCGCAGCGGGTAGTAGCCGCAGTATTCGCCGTAACTGAAGGCTTCTTCCGCGTGGCGGCTGAGCACCGACAGCAGCACTTTGCGAAACGCCTCCAGCGGAAATATCTTGGGGCTGCCGACGCCGGCGGCAAAGTTGATCAGCCCCTCCGGCAGCGGGGCGTCGGCATAGCCGTCCAGCCGCGAGGTGAGGGTGGTGAAGCTCTCCAGCGGGAAAGGGGCGTTGCTGGTCGGCCGGGCCGGGCGCGCTTGCGCCTGCGGGTGCGCGACATAGGCGCCGCTGCCGCGCCGCTGGTGCAAAAAGCCCTTGGCCGCCAGTTCGGCATAGGCGTTATCCACCGTCAAACGGCTGACCGCCAATTCGGCCGCCAGCGTGCGTGTCGAGGGCAGCTTGTCGCCATCCACGAACACGCCGGTGAGGATGGCGCGCCGCAGCGCTTCTTCGATTTGCAAATACAGCGGAACGTCCTGTTCGCGATCTAACGGGATGTGCATGCGAAATTGGCCCGGTTAGGGAGATGGTTTTTTACTATACCCCATGTCAACAGGGCTTCAAGCGCAGAAAAGTGGCCTGCATGACAACGCCGAAAAGTGGCTATAGTGGGAAAAAATGGCCGCGTTACACTGTGCGCCTGAGCATTTATGTCGCCATTTTCCCGAGGATCTCATGTCATTACCGTCAGGCGTTTCCGCCCGGCCGGCGTTGCCCGGCGCGCGCCTCTTGCAGGGCAGCAGCCAGGGTTACGTCATCGCCATTATCAGCGCCATGCTGCTGGCCTTTACCGCCATCATCATCCGCGCGCTGACCGAGTACTATCAGCTGCCGACCTTCGTGCTGGCGTTCTGGCGCGCGGCGCTGGTGGCGCTGGTGCTGTTGCCGCTGCTGTTGCTGGTGAAACCGCAGTGGGCGCGTCTGCGCCGTGAGCAGGTGGTGTTCTACGCGCTTTACGGGCTGCTGCTGGCGCTGTTCAACAGCCTGTGGACGCTGTCGGTAGCGCTGAATGGCGCGTCGGTGGCGACCATACTGACCTACTGTTCGGTGGGCTTTACCGTGTTCCTCGGCTGGGTGATGTACAGCGAGCGCCTGACGCTGCGCCAACTGCTGGTGATCGCCATCAGCCTGGGCGGTTGCTTCCTGGTCAGCAACGGCGACAGCATGGGGAACAGCCACTTCGATCTGCTGGGGCTGCTGGTAGGGATGCTGTCGGGCATCGGCTATACCCTGTATACCCTCGGCGGGCGGGTGGCCAGCGAACGCGGCTATCCGGTGTGGAACACTATCCTGTACGTGTTCGGTTTTTCGGCGCTGTATCAGCTGGCGTTCAACGCGGCGCTGACGGCGTTCCCGTTGGCGGCGTTCCACGGCATGGCCGGCGATTTGTGGTTCCTGTCGCACGGCGCACAGGGCATCCAGTGGAGCGGCTGGCTGTTGCTGCTGGCATTGGCCGCCGGGCCGACGCTGTTGGGCTTCGGGTTGTATAACATCAGCCTGAAAACGCTGCCGCTGGCGGTGGCCAACCTGATCCTGTCGCTGGAACTGGTGTTCACCGCGGTGATCGCCTATTTCCTGCTGGGGGAAAGCATGAATCAGCTGCAGCTGCTGGGCAGCGCATTGGTGATGGGCGGGGTGCTGCTGTTGAAAAGCAAGACCGCCGAGGCGTGATCGGTTACCCTTGTGCCTCGCAAGGGAGGCACTAATGATGAATAACCCGAGATTGAAACGAGCGCTTATCGCTTGAATGGCCGTGTTGAGTGAACGACAACACGGCCACAGACATTCCGTTCCGTGGCTTTTATTCCGGTAACAAGAGAATACGCCATGTCCGAAAAACACTGGTCCCAAACCGAACTGCTGCATCAGACGGTGACCAACCCGAATATCATCGTCAAAGGCACCCACAGCTACTACAGCGACTGCTGGGATAACGGCTTCGAACGCTCGGTGGTGCGCTATCTGCACGGCGACGCGGTCAGCCGCCAATGGCAGCCGCTGGGCGAAATAGATCGCCTGCTGATCGGCGATTATGTGTGCATCGCGGCCGAAGCGGTGATCCTGATGGGCGGTAATCACACCCATCGCATCGACTGGCTGAGCCTGTACCCGTTTATGGCAACCATCAAGCAGGCATACCGTCCCAAAGGTGATACCCGGCTGGGTGACGGCTGCTGGATCGGCATGCGGGCGATGCTGATGCCGGGGATCTCGATAGGCGAGGGGGCGATCGTCGCCGCCGGTAGCGTGGTGGCCGGCGATGTTGCGCCTTATGCCATCGTCGGTGGTAACCCGGCGAGGTTTATCCGTTGGCGGTTCGCGCCGGAAGTCATCGCACGGTTGCTTGCCTTGCGCCTCTATGAGTTGCCTGAGGCGGACCTTGCGGTGATTCAGCCGTTGCTTGCCGATAACGATATCGGGGCGCTGGAAAGGGGAATGGCGGCCTTGCGCCGTTAAACACTACGGGCGGGGGATCCCCGCCCGTTTCGCGTTACTCGGCCTTGGCCTCGGCCGCCGGTTGGCGGCGTTTGCGCATCAGGCGCAGCAGCGGCGGCAACGCCAGCACCGCGACCGCCAATACCAGCAGCGTTTGCGCGATGCTGCTGCTCCACAGGATGCCGAACTCGCCGTTGCTGATCGACAGCGCGCGGCGCAGGTTTTGTTCCAGCATCTCACCCAGCACAAAGCCCAGAATCAGCGGCGACATCGGGAAATGCATTTTGCGCAGGATGTAGCCGAACACCCCCAACCCGACCATCAACAGCAGGTCGAAGGTGGTGCTGTGCACCGCATAAACCCCCACCGCCGAAACCGCGGCGATCGCCGGTACCAGGAACCACAACGGGATGGTCAGCATGCGGGTGAACAGACCGACCAGCGGCAGGTTCATGATCAACAAAATGACGTTGGCGATCAGCAGCGCGGCGATCAGCCCCCAGACGATATCCGGCTGTTCGGTGAACATCGCCGGGCCGGGGGTGATGTTGTACAGCGTCAGCGCGCCCATCATCACCGCCGTGGTGCCGGAACCCGGCACCCCCAGCGTCAGCATCGGAATGAACGAACCGCAGGCCGAGGCGTTGTTGGCCGCTTCCGGCGCCGCTACGCCGCGGATATCGCCCTTGCCGAAGGTATCGCTGTTGCCGCTGATTTTCTTCTCGGTCATGTAGGTCAGCGCGCTGGCGATAGTGGCGCCGGCGCCCGGCAGAATGCCGACGAAGAAACCGATCACCGACGAACGCAGGGTAGGGCCTGCGCACTGCGCCGCCTCTTTGCGGTTGAACAGCAGCCGGCCGGTTTTACGCACCAGCTTCTGGCCGGCGCTGGTGCTCTCCAGCATCAACAGGATTTCGCTGACCGAGAACAGGCCGATCACTACCACGATGAACTGCACGCCGTCGGAGAGGTGCACGCTGTCGAAGGTAAAGCGGTAAACGCCGGTGTTGGCGTCGACGCCCACCGTTGCCAGCCCCAGGCCGATCAGCGCCGCCAGCAGCGATTTCAGTGGGTTCTGGCTCATCATGCTGCCGAGGCAGGCGATGGCGAACACCATCAGGGCGAAATACTCCGCCGGGCCAAAGGCCAGCGACCAGCGGGCCAGCAGCGGCGCGAACAGAATGATGCCGCCGATGGCGATCATCGAGCCGACGAACGAGCTGACCGCCGAGATAGACAGCGCCACGCCGGCGCGCCCCTGCTGCGCCATTGGGTAGCCGTCCAGCGCGGTCATGATCGCCGCCGCGTCGCCCGGCACGTTGAGCAGAATCGACGAGATGCGCCCGCCGTATTCGCAGCCGATATACACCGTCGCCAGCAGGATCAGCGCCGATTCGGCCGGCAGTTTGAGGGCGAACGCCAGCGGCAGCAGGATCGCCACGCCGTTGATCGGCCCCAGCCCCGGCAACAGGCCGACGATGGTGCCGACGAAGCAGCCGATCAGGGCGATAATCAGGTTCTGCGGCACCAGCGCCACTTCAAACCCTTGGGTCAAATACATCCAGGTATCCATCATCGCTCCCGTTAGCTCAGCCAGGCGCCGAGCGGCAGTGTGACATCGAGAAGTTGGTCAAAGGCGTAGTACAACGCTGCGCCCATGATGACGCCGGAGATGGCCGCCGCCGGCAGGCTGGCCTGAAACAACAGGCCGATGCTGAACGTCAGCAGCGCGGTCGCCAGCGGGAAGCCGAGCCATTCAAAGCCCCAGGCATACAGCACCAGGGTGATCACCAGCACCAGCAGCCGCTGCAACACCTTGCTGTGCGGCCACTCCACCGCCTGCGGGTGGCGCAGCAACAGCAGGGCCGCGCACAGCGCCATCAGGCTGAGGATCGCCAGCGGGAACGGGCGCGGCCCCAGCGGTTCATAGCTGTATTCGCTCTGGATGCCCCAGCCGATGAACAGCCCGCCGATACACAGCAGCAGCCAAAAACCGGCAAAAATACGATCGCTCATGGTTTTCCCCTGCGGTTATTTGGCCAGGCCGAACACTTTCGCCTGCTCACGGTATTGGGCAACCTGGTTCTTCACGTAGGCGTCCAGCTCTTTGCCGGTCAGGTTGAATTCGAACAGGCCGCGCAGATCGCGCTGCTGTTTGAATTCGTCGGTCGCCATCATTTTCTGGAAGGTGTCGATCCACCACTGATACTCTTCATCGCTGACTTTCGGCCCGACGTAGAAGCCGCGAATGATCGGCCACACCAGGCTGTATCCCTGCTCTTTGGCGGTCGGAATGTCGGCCAGCTGGCCCGGCAGACGTTGCTCGGCATACACCGCCAGCACGCGGATCTTGTCGCCCTGCAGGTAAGGCACCATCTCGCTCAGGTCACCGGAAACCGCCTGAATATGGTTGCCCAGCAGCGCGGTGACCGGCTCGCCGCCGCCTTCGAACGCCACGTAGCGCATCTTGCGCGGATCCACGCCGACTTCGCGCGCCAGCAGCGCGGTTTTCATCCAGTCCTGGCTGCCGATGGAGGCGCCGGCGCCGAACACCACGCTGTTGGGATCTTTTTGGAAAGCGTCCATCAGGTCTTTCAGGGTTTTGTAAGGCGAGTCGGCGCGCACTGCGATCATGCCGTAGTCGGTGCCGACCGCCGCCAGCCATCTCACGTCGTCCACGTTGTAGCGGCCGAACTTGCCCTGGGCCAGATTGAGCAGCGAGCCGCCGGAGAAGGCCACCACGGTGCCGAACTCCGCCGGGCGCTGCGCGACGATGGCGTTGTAGGCCACCGCGCCGACGCCGCCGGGCATATAGGTGACGCGCATTGGTTTATCGATGGCCTTGGTATCCTGCAGCGACACCTGAATCAGTTTGCAGGTCAGATCGAAGCCGCCGCCGGGTTTGGCCGGCGCAATGCATTCGGTGCGTTTGGGCGCCTCTGCGGCGAAGGACTGAGAGGCCGCCAGCAACAGGGCGGCGGCGGTAAAGGTTCGGGTCATTATTTTTTTCATTGTGACTTGCCCTCGGTATTGTTCTGGTTGTGAAATCCCGCCGGGTGCGGTTGCAGGATTGTTAAAACAACAACCTTTCATTTACCTTTCAGTGGCCGGAAAAGTTTCCAGTCTGTGATTAGGGTCTCTTGTCGCCAGCGAATGGCGGGTGCGCTACCATAGAAACGAGGGCAAGAACAGGGCGCTAAACCGGCCAAAATCCTGCGTAATATCAGGTTTGCCGTTCTGCTTTTGCGATAAAATCATGATCAGTGAAATGAATAGAGACGCAGTAATATGTTTTCGTTAGGGAAATTGTTTGGTGGCAGGGACAGCGCCAAAGTATGCGCAATTAAACGGTTGCCTGAGGTCTACGCCGAGATGGCGGGAGAAAGCGGGCAGTGTCGTTTGAAGCGCCTGCGCCCCGAGGTTGGCGTGTTTGAGCTGCATTTCGTCAACGCCGACGGTGAAAAGTATGCCTGTCAGATGACCGCCTGCGTGACCGGCATCGATCTGGTGTTTGCCGCCAACAACCGCTCCGTGCTGGTTTCTTCGCCGTTTACCGCCGACAAGCTGCGCCCTGTGCTGGACATTGCCGTTGCCGATAGCCCCATTCCGCTGATCTGACGCCGCCCTGCGATCGCGCTCCATACGCATAATTGTGTGCCAGCTCCCAAAACTGGCGGCGCGGCGCTCTTTTATCCCCTTATTTTCCATGCCATCCTTTGTTATCAGCCTGTTAACGGACGCCGTGTCGGCGCCAGGTTGTTCAGGTAAATCAATGGAATGGGAACATGCGACTGTTATTGGTTGAAGATCACCCCGAGCTGTCTCACTGGTTGCAAAAGGCGCTGACCGGCGCCGGGTTTGCCGTCGACGTCGCCCCGGACGGCGTGGCGGCCGATCATCTGTTGCTCAACGAGCGTTATGCGCTGGCGGTGTTGGATGTGGCGTTGCCGCGTTTGAACGGCCTGGATTTGCTGGCGCGCCTGCGCAAGCGCGGGCAGGATCTGCCGGTGCTGTTGCTGACGGCGCGCACCGACGTGGCCGATCGGGTAAGGGGCCTGAATCTGGGGGCGGACGATTACCTCACCAAGCCGTTCGAATTGGACGAGCTGGAGGCGCGTATTCGGGCGCTGCTGCGCCGCAGCGTCGGCGCCCCACAGCCGGCGTTGCAGTACGGTGCGTTGACCTACCATGACGAAGGCTATTTTCTGCTGGAGAGCAAGCCGCTGGCGCTGACGCCGCGCGAACTGGCGGTGTTGACCGCGCTGATGCATCGGCGCGGCCGCCCGGTGGCCAAGCAGCAGCTGTTCGAGCAGGTGTTTACGCTGTCCGACGAGGCCAATCCGGAGAGCATCGAGCTTTACGTACACCGCCTGCGGAAAAAGCTGCAGGGCAGCGACGTGGCGATCGTCACGCTGCGCGGTCTGGGCTACAGCCTGGAGCTCTGCAATGCGGTGGTTTAACGCCCCGCGTTCGCTGTTCTATCAACTGCTGCTGTTTTTTGGCCTGCCGCTGCTGGCGCTGGGCGGCATCTCTATCTACACCCACTACTTCAGCGCCATGAGCGCCGCCACTCTGGCTTACGATCGCACGCTGCTGGCGTCGGCGCGCACCGTGGCGGAGCGACTGGTGGTGCGCGAAGGCAAGTTGGCAGTCGATGTGCCCTATGTGGTGCTCGACAGCTTCGAGCGCAACATGAACGATCAACTGTATTACGAGGTGATTTCGCCGCAGGGAAAAAGCATCTCGGGCTATGACGATTTGCCGTCGCTGCCGCCTCATATCCCGCGTTCCACGCTCTACCCGGCGCTGGTGCATTTTTACGATGCGGAATATCTCGGCCGGCCGATCCGCGTGGCGGCGCTGTTTCAGCCGGTCAACGAGTCGGGGGTGAGCGGCATGGCGACCATTTTGGTGGCGGAAACCCTGGAGTCGCGCCGTTACCTGGCGCGGCAGATGATGATCGCGGCGCTGCTGAGCCAGGGCACGGTGGTGGTGTTGACCCTGATCCTGGCGTTCGCGCTGCTCAAGCGGGTGTTGAAGCCGATGCGTAAACTCTCCGGCATCATGCTGCGGCGCGATCCGGGCGAGCTGACGCCCTTGCCGCGGGTATTGCCGTGGTCGGAGATGCAGCCGCTGCTGGTGGCGTTCAATCGCTATATCGAACGGCTGCGGCTGATGGTGGCGCGTCAGGAACGTTTCAGCGCCGACGCTTCCCACCAGCTGCGCACGCCGCTGGCGGTGTTGAAGACTCAGGTCGGGGTGGCGCTGGCCAGCGATCGGCCGCAGCAGTGGCGCGAAAGCCTGCAGGCGATGAGCGCGACGCTGGACAATACCGTGGCACTGACCGACCGCCTGCTGTATCTCTCACGTCTGAAGGCCAGCGAGCACCAGGCCGAGCGCAAGCTGCAGCCGGTCAACCTGGCGCAGGTGCTGCGCGACGCCTGTTTTTCCCGCTTGCCGCAGGCGCGCAGCAAACAGATCGATCTCGGCTTCGAAGGTGAAGCGGCGTGTCAGGTGGCGGGGGAACCGCTGCTGTTGGCCGAGCTGTGCGCCAACCTGTTGGACAACGCGTTGAAATACACACCGCGTCAGGGCGTGGTCACCGCTCGCCTCACGCAGGAGAAGGCGACGGGGGAAGGCGTGCTGGAGATTGAAGACAGCGGCCCCGGCATCGCCTTGCAGGACAAGGCGCTGGCGCTGCAGCCGTTTCACCGGCTGGACAACGTGGGCGATCAGCCGGGCGCCGGCCTGGGGCTGGCGCTGGTGAAGGACATCACCGCCTATCACGGCACCCGCCCGGAGCTGTTGAGCTCCGCCGCGCTGGGCGGTCTGTTGGTACGGGTGCGTTTCAGGCTGTTGCCTTAAGCCTGTTCTTTGCAGGACTCGACGTCGGCCGCCGGGGCTTTGGCTTTACGCGTCAGCGGCGTGCGCAGCCGCTGCGACAGGATAACGCCCAGCAGGGTAATGCCGCCGCCGATCAGGTGATAATCGTGCAACTGCTCATGCAGGAACAGCACGGCGATAGCGGCGGTAAACACCGGCGCCAGGTTCATGAAGATCGAGGCGGTGTTGGCGCCCAGGCGCATCACGCCCTGGATCCACAGGAACGGGGCGATGATCGAAGCCGGAATGCCGGCGAACAGCACCAGCGGCAGGTTATGGCCGTTCAAACCGACATCCTGCGCCATCAGGAAATTAGGCAGCAGCAGCAGCACGCCGAACAGGATCTGCACGTACAGCGATTGCCAGTTCGGCAGCGCGATGGCCCAGCGTTTGGTCAACACGCCATACAGCGCGTAAGAGGCGGTGGCGAGCAGCATCATCAATTCCCCCTTGCCGATACCGTGCTGCAGCAGCACGCCGGGCTGGCCGCCGCTGACCAGCCAGATCAAACCGCCGAAGGAGAGAATACTGCCGAGCAGCACGCCGACGGTCGGCGCAATGCGCAGCAGGACGATGCTGATCAGGATGGTCAGCAGCGGGATCAGCGACACGATGATGCCCATAAACAGCGCGCTGACGCTGTGCGCCGCGTAATAGGCCAGGCTTTGATACAGCACCATGCCCAGCAAGCCGAGGATCATTAGTTTCCACCAGTTGGCGCGCACCTGCGCCCAATTGCGCAGCACGCCCGGCAGCACGAACGGCGTCAGGGCGATCAGCGCCAGCAGCCAGCGGTAAAGTGAAATGGCCGCCGGATCGATGGCGGTGGCGGAGAGTTTGCTGACAACGGCGTTAATCGACCATATCAGCACGGCCAACAGTGGGAAGAGCATATTCATGATAATTATTCTCAATAACGTCCAACATGCTGGCTAGTCTACGCGTGTCCGGTTTATCATATATAGCGATATCCAGACAAAAATCGGCGTAAACAAGACAAATCACGGGACGAAACCATGCCAGAAATCCGCCATTTCCCTGAGTCGCTGATCCCGGCGCCCAACCCGGTGCAGTTCCGCTGTGAAGAGTTTAACGCGCGCACCGAATTCCAGCCGCACAGCCACACCTGGGGCCAGTTGATGTGGGTCAAAGCCGGGGTGATGGTGCTGCGCATCGGCGGGCAGCGCTTTCTGGCGCCGCCGGAGTTCGTGTTGTGGGCGCCGGCGGGCATCGAACACTCCTGCTACAACCAGCGACTGGCGCAGTGCCGCATGGTGGACATTACGCCGGCGCTGTGCGCCGGCATGCCGGCCGACCCCTGTCTGGTGAGCGTAACGCCCATCTTCCGTGCCATCGCCGAGGATTTCTATGCGCGCAAGCAGTACATTCCGCAGGCGGAGGAGGATTTGCGTCTGTGCCAGGTGCTGATCGATCAGCTGCGCCTGTCGCCGCGTCAGCAAACCTATCTGCCGTCGTCGGACGACAAATTTTTGGCGCCGGTGCTGGAAGCGCTGGAGCATTGCCCGGCGGACAACACCTCGCTGGCAACGTGGGCGGCGAGGGTCTACACCACCGAGCGCACGCTGTCGCGCCGCTGCCAGCAGGATCTGGGCATGTCGTTCAGCGAGTGGCGCCAGCGCCTGCGTTTTCTGCATGCCGTGTCGTTGCTCGAGCAGGGCAAAACTGTGCAGGACGTGGCGTTGGAGGTCGGTTACAGCTCCGCGTCGGCCTTTATCGTCATGTTCCAGCAGATCGCCGGCACCACCCCTGAGCGCTTTCGCCGTGCCTGATTCAGTGGCACACTATTTCGCAGACCAATAGCCGTAAACCGTCGGAGAACGCAGTGAAAATTCTGGTTGATGAAAATATGCCGTACGCGGCCGAGCTGTTCAGCCGCCTGGGCGACGTGCAGGCGGTGCCGGGGCGTCCGATCCCGCTTGAGGCGCTGGCGGATGCCGATGCGCTGATGGTGCGTTCGGTCACCAAGGTCAATGAAGCCCTGTTGGCCGGCAGCCGCATCGGCTTTGTCGGCACCGCCACCGCCGGCACCGATCACATCGATGACGCCTGGCTGCAACGGCAGGGCATCGGGTTTTCCGCCGCGCCGGGCTGCAACGCCATCGCGGTGGTCGAGTATGTGTTCTCCGCCTTGATGCTGCTGGCCGAACGCGACGGCTTCCACCTGCGGGATAAAACCGTCGGCATCGTCGGCGTGGGCAACGTCGGTTCCCGCCTGGACGCGCGCCTCAAAGCGTTGGGCGTGCGCACGCTGCTGTGCGATCCGCCGCGCGCCGATCGCGGCGACGCCGGGGAGTTCTGGCCGTTGGAGAAGCTGGTGGCCGAGGCCGATGTGCTGACCTTCCATACGCCGCTGAATAAATCCGGCCCATACCATTCGCTGCATCTGGCGGATGCCGACCTGCTGGCGGCGCTGCCGGACAACCGCATTCTGATCAACGCCTGCCGCGGGCCGGTGGTGGATAACGCCGCGCTGCTGCAGGCGCTGGAAAAGGGCAAAAAGCTGAGCACGGTGCTGGACGTGTGGGAACCGGAGCCGGACCTCGCCTTGCCGCTGCTGGCGCGGGTGGATATCGGCACCGCGCATATCGCCGGGTATACGCTGGAAGGCAAGGCGCGCGGCACCACCCAGGTGTTCGAAGCGTTCAGCCGCCATCTGGGGCAGCCGCAGCAGGTGGCGCTGGCCTCGCTGCTGCCGGTGCCGGAGTTCAGCCAGATCCGCCTCAACGGGCCGCTGGATGAAGCGCGGTTAAAACGATTGATGCACTTGGTGTATGATGTGCGCCGCGATGATGCGCCATTGCGCAAAGTCGCCGGGCAACCGGGCGAATTCGATCGCCTGCGCAAGCACTACCAGGAGCGCCGCGAGTGGTCTTCGCTGGCCGTGCAATGCGATGACAGCGCCAGCGCCGAGCTGCTCGGCAAGCTGGGCTTCAGCGTGGCGTAGGGCGTAAGGTTGTCTTAAGCCAACGCCGCTACAGTGAGCGGTAAAGATTATCGGGCGGTGATTGCACTGCCCGTGTGCTTTTATGAATGAAATACTCTGGAGAAAACCCGATGTCTGACGGCTGGAATATCGCGCTGCTCGGCGCCACTGGCGCGGTAGGTGAAGCGTTGCTGGAATTGTTGCAGGAACGCCAGTTCCCGGTGGGTGAGCTCTATCCTCTGGCAAGCGAACGCAGCGCGGGCGCCAATGTGCGCTTCAACGGCAAGTCTCTTCTGGTGCAAAACGCCGAAGAGTTCGACTGGTCGCAGGCGCAGCTGGCCTTCTTCGTCGCCGGCAGCGACGCTTCCGCGCGCTATGCCGAAGAAGCCGGCAACATGGGCTGCCTGGTGATCGACGCCAGCGGCCTGTTCGCCATGGAGCCGGATGTGCCGCTGGTGGTGCCGGGCGTGAACCCGCAGGTGCTGGCGGATTACCGTAACCGCAATATCGTGGCGGTGGCCGACAGCATGGTCAGCCAACTGCTGACGGCGATCAAACCGCTGACCGAACAGGCGGGGCTGTCGCGTCTGCACGTCACCACGCTGATGTCGGTATCGTCGCGCGGCAAGGTGGCGGTGGACGATCTGGCCGGCCAGAGCGCGCGCCTGCTGAACGGCATTCCGGCCGAGGAAGGCGTTTTCGGTAAACAGCTGGCGTTCAACCTGCTGCCGCTTGTCGCCGACGAGCAGGGCAGCGTGCGCGAAGAGCGCCTGATCGTCGATCAGGTGCGCAAGGTGCTGCAGGATGAAGGACTGCCGATTTCGGTGAGCTGCGTTCAGTCGCCGGTGTTTTATGGCCACGCGCAGGTGGTGCACCTGGAAGCGCTGCGCCCGCTGTCCGCCGAAGAGGCGCGCAGCGAGCTCGAAGAGGTCGAAGACATTCAGCTGAGCGAAGAGGACGATTACCCGACCCAGGTCACCGACGCTTCCGGCAGCGATGCGCTCAGCATCGGTTGCCTGCGTAACGATTACGGCATCCCCGAGCTGCTGCAGTTCTGGACGGTGGCGGACAACGTGCGCTTCGGCGGCGCGTTGATGGCTGTCGAAACCGCCGAGCGTCTGGTGCAGGAGCAGATGTACTGATGTCTGAGGTGGTCTCGCCCGCTCAGCCGACGCTGAAGGTAGCGCTGGGCATCGAATATGACGGCAGCCGTTATTACGGCTGGCAGCGGCAGCAAGAAGTGGCCAGCGTGCAGGAGCGGCTGGAGCAGGCGTTGAGCAAGGTGGCGGATGCGCCGATTACCGTGCTGTGCGCCGGGCGTACCGACGCCGGGGTGCACGCCACCGGGCAGGTGGTGCACTTCGAAACCACTGCGCGCCGCAAGGACGCCGCCTGGACGATGGGGGTGAATACCCATTTGCCGCCGGATATTGCGGTGCGTTGGGTGAGCCCCGTTGCCGACGATTTTCACGCGCGTTTCAGCGCCACCGCGCGCCGCTACCGCTATATCATTTTCAACCATCGCTACCGGCCGGCGGTGCTGCAGCAGGGGGTAACGCATTTTTATCACCCGCTGGACGCCGATCGCATGCATCGGGCGGCGCAGGCGCTGCTGGGCGAGAACGATTTCACGTCGTTCCGCGCGGTGCAATGCCAGTCGCGCACCCCGTGGCGCTGCGTAAAACACGTTAAGGTTACGCGCTACGGCGAATATATTGTGGTAGATATCAAGGCGAATGCCTTCGTGCATCACATGGTTCGCAACATCGTCGGCAGCCTGATGGAGATCGGCTGCGGCAATCAGGATGAGAACTGGATGGCCGAGTTGCTGGCGCTGAAGGATCGCAATCTGGCGGCGGCGACGGCGCGAGCCGAGGGGCTGTATCTGGTTGCCGTGGATTACCCTGACCACTTTGGTCTGCCGCGGCCGCCGATGGGGCCGCTGTTTTTGCCCGACGATTAAACGCCGGCACGCCTGAAAGCGTCGCTCCCTTGTGCTTCTGCCGGGTGATTGAAACGCCCGGCATCAATGAGAGAATTTATGGACATCATCAAGTTTATTATTGATTTCATTCTGCATATTGATGTGCACCTGGCCGAACTGGTCGCACAATACGGCATGTGGGTCTACGCTATTCTGTTCCTGATCCTGTTTTGTGAAACCGGTCTGGTGGTGACGCCGTTCCTGCCGGGGGATTCTTTGCTGTTCGTTGCCGGCGCGCTGGCGGCGTTGCCGACCAACGATTTGAACGTGCACACCATGGTGGCGTTGATGGCCGTGGCGGCGATCATCGGCGATGCGGTGAACTACACTATCGGGCGGTTGTTCGGCGAGAAGCTGTTCAGCAACCCGAATTCGAAAATCTTCCGCCGCAGCTACCTGGATAAAACGCATCAGTTTTATGAGAAGCACGGCGGGAAAACGATTATTCTGGCGCGATTCGTGCCGATCGTGCGTACTTTTGCGCCGTTCGTCGCCGGTATGGGGCATATGTCCTATCGCCACTTCGCCGCCTACAACGTGATTGGCGCACTGGTTTGGGTGCTGCTCTTCACTTATGCTGGCTACCTGTTCGGCGATCTGCCGGTGGTGCAGGAGAACCTGAAACTGTTGATCGTCGGGATCATCATCGTTTCGATTCTGCCGGGGGTGATTGAAATTTGGCGCCACAAGCGCGCGGCCGCCCGCCAGCAAAAACAGTAAAAACATCGCTTAACCTGTCGGTTCGACCAGTTTTTTGTCCACAGCGTCGGGCCGATATGGTTTAATGAGCGACATTATGGTCTGTTCCTGCGAACAACCCTGAAGCCGATGCCTCAGTCGCCGCGCTTGCCGCGCCGCGAACGGGCATTTTTTCATTGGGGTGTTTTCGGGGGGATTGTTAAAGCATGAACAGCGGACTGGCGTGTGCCAGGTTCAAACAGAAAGGTCATCGATGAGCTGGATTGAACGAATTCTTAACAAGAGCAATATCACACAAACCCGTAAGGCGAGCATTCCTGAAGGGGTCTGGACTAAATGCGACAGCTGCGGCCAGGTTCTCTACCGCGCCGAGCTGGAGCGTAATCTGGAAGTGTGCCCGAAGTGCGACCACCACATGCGTATGGGCGCGCGCGCGCGTCTGCATACCCTGCTGGACGAAGGCAGCGAAGTGGAGCTGGGCAGCGATCTGGAGCCGAAGGACGTTCTGAAATTCAAGGATTCCAAGCGCTATAAAGATCGTCTGGTCGCCGCACAGAAAGCGACCGGCGAGAAAGACGCGCTGGTGGTGATGAAGGGCACGCTGTACGGTATGCCGATCGTCGCCGCGTCCTTCGAATTCGCCTTCATCGGCGGCTCGATGTCTTCCGTGGTCGGCGCGCGTTTCGTGCGTGCGGTTGAGCAGGCGCTGGAGGACAACTGTCCGCTGGTGTGCTTCTCCGCCAGCGGCGGCGCGCGTATGCAGGAAGCGCTGATGTCGCTGATGCAGATGGCGAAAACCAGCGCGGCGTTGGCCAAAATGCAGGAGCGCGGCTTGCCGTATATCTCCGTGCTGACCGACCCGACCATGGGCGGTGTCTCCGCCAGCCTGGCGATGCTGGGCGACATCAACATCGCCGAGCCGAAAGCGCTGATCGGTTTTGCCGGCCCGCGCGTTATCGAGCAAACCGTGCGCGAGAAACTGCCACCAGGCTTCCAGCGCAGCGAGTTCCTGATCGAAAAAGGCGCGATCGACATGATCGTTCGCCGTCCGGAAATGCGCCAAACGTTGGCGAGCATTCTGTCCAAGCTGACCAACCAGCCGCAGCCGCATTTCGATGAGGCCGCGCCGGTCATTGAGCCGGAGCAGCAGGCCGACGCCTGAGGCAAAGACAGATCCCGCCCGGGTTCAGCCGCCACTTTGTGGCTAAGTGACGGCTGATGCCCGCTCTCCGCCGGCCGTAGCCTATCCGCTGCGGTTGGCAGGCTGGCGGCAGTCACGAAGCGCATCGCCTTTACCGCGGTGAGGGTGGTGCCCTGATGGATTAATGAACCCAAGTTCAGTGATGGGACTCATGCAAAACCACCAAATTCCCCAAGCCACGTCGCCATTGAGCTCGTGGCTTTATTATCTGGAACGTCTGCACAGCCAGGCGATCGAACTCGGCCTCGAGCGCGTACAGCGCGTCGCGGCGCATCTGGATTTACTGACCCCCGCACCCACGGTGTTCACCGTTGCCGGCACCAACGGCAAAGGCACCACCTGTCGCACCCTTGAAGCGATTCTGCTGGCCGCCGGCCTGCGCGTCGGCGTCTATAGTTCGCCGCATCTGGTGCGCTATACCGAACGCGTGCGCATTCAGGGGGAAGAGCTGAGCGAAGCGGAGCACAGCCGCTCGTTCGCCGCCATTGAAGCCGGCCGCGGCGAAACGTCGCTGACCTATTTCGAATTCGGCACCCTGTCGGCGCTGCAGCTGTTCAAACAGGCGCGGCTCGACGTGGTGATCCTGGAAGTGGGCCTGGGCGGGCGTCTCGATGCCACCAACATCGTCGATCCGAGCGTGGCGGTGATCACCAGCATCGCGCTCGATCACACCGACTGGCTGGGTAACGATCGCGAAAGCATCGGCTGTGAAAAGGCCGGCATTTTCCGCAGCGGCAAACCGGCGGTAGTGGGCGAACCCGACATGCCGGACAGCATTCGCCAGGTCGCCGAAACGCTGGGCGCGCCGCTGTATCGCCGCGGCGAAGCCTGGCGCTTCAGCGAGCAGGGCGATCGCTGGCAGTGGCAGGGCGGCGACACGCTGCTGACCGATCTGCCGACGCCGAACGTACCGCTGGCCAACGCCGCTACCGCGCTGGCGGCGCTCAACTGTTCTCCACTGGAAATCGACGAACGCGCGATTTTCACCGGGCTGCAGCAGGCGACGCTGCCGGGGCGCTTCCAGATCGTGCGGCGTGAGCCGACGCTGATCCTCGATGTGGCGCACAACCCGCACGCCGCCGGCTATCTCGCCGGGCGTCTGGCCAAGCTGCCGCGCGACGGCGGCAAGGTGCGCGCGGTGGTGGGCATGCTGTCGGACAAGGACATCGCCGGTACGCTGGCCTGCCTGAGCGAGCAGGTGGATGAATGGTACTGCGCACCGCTCGACGGCCCGCGCGGCGCCAGCGTCGAACTGCTGGCGCAACATCTGGCGGAACCGCGCCGCTTTAATGATGTCGAAACTGCCTGGCGGCAGGCTATGCAGGATGCTGATAAACAGGATATTGTGATCGTCTGTGGATCGTTCCACACCGTGGCGCAGGTGATGGCGGCGTCAGACGAGATGCGGGGAGTGTGAGTGGCGAGTAAATTTCAGAACCGACTGGTCGGAACCGTGATTCTGGTGGCGCTGGGGGTGATCATCCTGCCAGGGTTGCTGGACGGTAAAAAGAAGCATTACGAGGATGAATTCGCGGCCATTCCGTTGGTGCCGAAGGCGGGCGACGTCGAAGAGAACGACGTGCTGCCACCGGTGACGCAACCGTTGCCGGCGCAGCCGCCGGAAGGGGCGGGCGCGCTGGTCGAACAGCAGGCGGCCAATGAAGCGGCGGCGCAACAGGCGGTGCGGCAAGGTGCTCAGCAGCCGGCGCAGGTGGCGCCGCCGCCGGTCGAAACGCGTCCTCAGCCGGTGCCGCAGCCCAAGCCGAAACCGGTAGAAACCAAACCGGTGGAAGTGAAACCGAAACCGGCGCCGCAACCGAAACCGGTGGAAGTGAAGCCGGTACCGAAGCCGGAGCCGACGCCGAAACCTGAACCGACGCCGCAGCCGAAACCGGCGGAAGAAAAAGCGCCGGCCGGGCAAGCCTATGTCGTGCAGCTCGGGGCGTTGAAGAATGCCGCCAAGGCGAACGAGATTGTCGCTTCGCTGCGTCTTTCGGGCTATCGCGCCTTCACTGTGCCATCAACGCCGGTGCAAGGGCAGATCACCCGCATCTACGTCGGCCCGGATGCTTCCAAGCAGAAGCTGCAGGCGGCATTGCCGTCGCTGAACTCGATCAGCGGGCTGAGCGGGCAGGTGAAGCCGTACGGTCGTTAAACCCCGCAGGGGCGCAGCAGGATGCGCCCCTGAATTAAGGAGTGGTGGAGAGATCGCTAGAGAAACCGCGCCTTTTACAGGCGAAATCACCTATGTAGGCGCGGCGATTGGGAATTTTTTAATCGCCGCTTTTTATTTGTAACGTGGTAGGAAATCCCCTACGCAAACGTTTTCTTTTTCTGTTAGAATTCGCCGCGAATTGGATGCAGGGGCGATTCATCATTGGAATAGTTCATGGTCTGGATTGATTACGTCATTATAGCGGTGATTGGATTTTCGGCTCTGGTGAGCCTGATCCGAGGGTTTGTTCGCGAAGCATTGTCACTTGTGACATGGGGATGTGCGTTTTTTGTTGCCAGCCATTTCTACTCTTACCTTGCGGTCTATTTCACTCGTTTTGAAGATGAACTGGTGCGAAACGGCATCGCGATCGCGATTTTGTTCATCGCGACCCTGATCGTAGGGGCTATTGTTAACTATGTGATTAGCTCACTGGTAGAGAAAACCGGGCTGTCGGGCACCGACAGGGTGCTGGGCATCTGCTTCGGCGCATTGCGCGGCGTGTTGATCGTTGCGGCGATCCTGTTCTTTCTGGATACCTTTACCGGCTTTTCACAAAGTGCCGACTGGAAACAGTCGCAGCTGATTCCCCAGTTCAGTTACGTCATCAGGTGGTTCTTTGACTACCTGCAGAGCACGTCGAGTTTCTTGCCGACCCAATTGCCGGGGCGGTAGCGCTGATGAGGAAAAGACAACATGTGCGGTATTGTCGGTATCGCCGGTTTCATGCCGGTAAACCAGTCGATTTATGATGCGCTGACGGTGCTTCAGCACCGTGGCCAGGATGCCGCAGGCATCGTCACCATTGACGCCCACAACGGGTTCCGTTTGCGTAAAGCCAACGGCCTGGTGAAAGATGTGTTTGAGGCGCGCCATATGCAACGCTTGCAGGGCAACATGGGCATTGGCCATGTGCGTTACCCGACGGCCGGCAGCTCGAGCGCCTCTGAGGCCCAGCCTTTCTACGTCAACTCGCCGTTCGGCATTACGCTGGCCCACAACGGCAACCTGACCAACGCCCATGAGCTGCGCCAAAAGCTGTTCGAAAGCGGCCGCCGCCATGTCAACACCACCTCCGACTCGGAAATCCTGCTGAACGTGCTGGCCAGCGAGCTGGATCGCTTCCCGCACTACCCGCTGGAGGCCGACAACATTTTTACCGCGGTCGCCGCCATGCATCAGCAACTGCGCGGCGCTTACGCCTGCGTGGCGATGATCATCGGCCATGGCCTGCTGGCGTTCCGCGATCCGAACGGCATTCGCCCGCTGGTGATCGGCAAGCGCACGCTGGAGGATGGCCGCAGCGAGTACATGGTGGCTTCCGAGAGCGTGGCGCTGGATACCCTGGGCTTTGAGTTCCTGCGCGACGTGGCGCCGGGCGAAGCGGTGTACATCACCACCAAGGGCCAGCTGTTCACCCGCCAGTGCGCAGAGAACCCGAAAACCAACCCGTGCCTGTTCGAATACGTCTATTTCGCGCGCCCGGACTCCTTTATGGACAAGATCTCGGTCTACAGCGCCCGCGTGCGCATGGGCCAGAAGCTGGGCGAGAAGATTGCCCGCGAATGGGAAGATCTGGACATCGACGTGGTGATCCCGATCCCGGAAACCTCCTGCGACATCGCGCTGGAGATCGCGCGTATTCTCGAGAAGCCATACCGCCAGGGCTTTGTGAAGAACCGCTACGTCGGCCGCACCTTTATCATGCCGGGCCAGCAGGCGCGTCGTCAGTCGGTGCGCCGCAAGCTGAACGCCAACCGCGCCGAATTCCGCGACAAGAACGTGCTGCTGGTGGATGACTCCATCGTGCGCGGCACCACTTCGGAGCAGATCGTCGAAATGGCGCGCGAAGCGGGCGCCAAGCGCGTCTATCTGGCTTCCGCCGCGCCGGAAGTGCGTTTCCCTAACGTCTACGGCATCGACATGCCGAGCGCCAACGAACTGATCGCCCACGGGCGTGAAGTGGATGAAATCCGCCAGATCATCGGCGCCGACGGGCTGATCTTCCAGGACCTGGACGATCTGATCGAAGCGGTGCGCGAAGAGAACCCGGACATCACCCAGTTCGAATGCTCGGTATTCAACGGCATCTACGTGACCAAAGACGTCGATCAAAGCTATCTGGAATACCTGGAGTCGCTGCGCAGCGACGACGCCAAGGCGCTGCGAGGGCAAACCGAAGCGGAAAATCTGGAACTGCACAACGAAGGCTAACCGGCCGCGTTGATTACTCGGAGGGCATCGCCGCGTCTGCGGCGGTGCGCCTTGCTCCTGTGAACTTGCTTATCCCTCGCCATTGCGGCAAAGTCTGCCTGATCTTACTTTTTACGGCAGAGGCCATTTTCCATGAAACGACTCATCATCGGCATTTCCGGCGCCAGCGGCGCGATCTACGGCGTGCGCCTGTTACAGGTTTTGCGCGACGTCGCAGAGGTGGAAACCCATCTGGTGATGAGCAACGCTGCACGGCAGACGCTGGCGCTGGAAACGCCGTACAGCCTGCGTGAAGTGCAGGCGCTGGCCGACGTGGTGCACGACGCGCGCGATATCGCCGCCGCCATCTCCTCCGGCTCTTTCAAAACCCTGGGTATGGCGATCCTGCCATGCTCGATCAAAACCCTGTCCGGCATCGTCAACAGCTACAGCGACGGGCTGCTGACCCGAGCCGCCGACGTGGTGCTCAAAGAGCGCCGCCGTTTGGTGCTGTGCGTGCGGGAAACGCCGCTGCACCTTGGGCACCTGCGGCTGATGACGCAGGCAGCGGAGATGGGCGCGGTGATCATGCCGCCGGTGCCGGCGTTTTACCACCAGCCGAAAAGCGTGGAAGACATCATCGATCAGACCGTCAATCGGGTGATCGATCAGTTTGATATCGAACTGCCGGCCGATCTGTTCACCCGTTGGCAGGGTGCTGATTAACATTTTCATCCCCAAATTGGTACATTTGTGCAACACCGCACTGAATTAGGGCGGCGCATGCACCATAATGATCCCACTTCATCACGTTCACTGTTTCATGGCGCCGCCTTATCGCGGCTGCCAGTGGCGCGGCCCCGAGCGGCCGATTTAATTTTGCGGTTATCGTCCCAGGAAACAGTATTGTGAAGGCCGGAGCCGTTCCCTCCGCCCGTAGCACCTAATGTGGCACGATTACTGCAAATTGATTTGGTGGGGAAAAGTAATGCCCGTAGTGGCATCAAAAAAATCAATTTGAGGGTAATTTATGAAAAAGCGGGTTTTGATTTTGCCGTTAGTTCTGGCTTTGAGCGCCGCCAGCAGCGCCTTTGCCGCCATTCCTTCCACGCTGAAGATTGGCACCGATCCGACTTACGCACCGTTTGAATCCAAAAACGCCAAAGGCGAATTGGTTGGCTTTGACATCGATTTGGCCAAAGAGCTGTGCAAACGCATCAATACCCAATGCACCTTCGTGGAGAGCGACTTCGACGCGCTGATCCCATCCCTCAAGGCGAAGAAAATCGACGCCATCATCTCTTCGCTGTCCATCACCGAAAAACGCCAGCAGGAAATCGCCTTTACCGACAAGCTGTATGCCGCCAACGCGCGTCTGATCGCGCCGAAAGGATCCAAGCTGTTGCCTACCGTGGACGCCCTGAAAGGCAAGAGCGTGGGCGTGTTGCAGGGCACTACCCAGGAAGCCTACGCCAACGCCATGTGGCAGCCGAAGGGCATCACCGTCGTGCCTTACCAGAACCAGGATCTGGTTTACGCCGATTTGGCTTCCGGGCGTATCGACGCCGCCTTCCAGGATGAAGTGGCGGGCAGCGACGGCTTCCTGAAACAGCCGCCGGGCAAAGACTATGCGTTCGCCGGCGAATCGGTGAAGGATGACAAGTTCTTCGGCGTCGGCACCGGCATGGGGCTGCGCAAGACCGATACCGAGCTGAAGGCGGCGCTGGACAAAGCTTTCGCCGAGATGCGCAAAGACGGCACCTACGACAAATACGCGAAAAAGTACTTCGACTTTGACGTCTACGGCGGGTAATCCGCTTACCGTTCCATGTTGTGACTGTGGGGCCGGCGTGCCGGCCCCGATGGTTCGGATCCTAGACCACAGGGTGAAGTAGATGCTGCAAGGCTATTCCCAACTGATTTTCGAGGGGGCTCTGGTGACGCTGGAGCTGGCCCTCAGTTCCGTGCTGCTGGCGGTGGTGATCGGCCTGATCGGCGCCGGCGGCAAACTGTCTCATAACCCCTTTATCTCCGGCCTGTTCGGCGCCTATACCACGCTGATCCGCGGCGTGCCCGATCTGGTGCTGATGCTGCTGATCTTTTATGGTCTGCAAATCGCGCTGAACAATATCACTACGCTGCTCGGTTTCACGCAGATCGATATCGATCCGCTCGGCGCCGGCATCATAACCCTCGGCTTTATCTACGGCGCTTATTTTACCGAGACCTTCCGCGGCGCTTATCTGGCGGTGCCGAAAGGGCAGATCGAAGCGGCGACAGCCTATGGCTTCAGCGGCGCGCAGATCTTCCGGCGCATTCTGTTCCCGGCGATGATGCGTTTTGCCCTGCCGGGCATCGGCAACAACTGGCAGGTGATCCTGAAGGCGACGGCGCTGGTGTCGATTCTCGGCCTGAACGACGTGGTCAAAGCCACGCAGCTGGCGGGGAAAGGCACCTATCAGCCGTTCTTCTTCGCCATCGTGGCCGGCGTGGTGTATCTGGTCTTCACTACCGTTTCCAACGGCGTGCTGCTGTGGCTTGAACGGCGTTACTCACTGGGCGTCAAGAGGGCCGAGCTATGATCGATATCCTGCAACAGTACTGGCAGTCGCTGCTGTGGAGCGACGGCTACCGCTTTACCGGCGTGGCGATCACGCTGTGGCTGCTGATCGCTTCAGTGGTGATGGGCGGGCTGCTGGCGATCCCGATGGCGGTGGCGCGCGTGTCTTCCCTTCGCTGGGTGCGTTTCCCGGTGTGGCTCTACACCTATGTGTTTCGCGGTACGCCGCTGTACGTGCAGCTGCTGGTGTTCTACTCCGGTATGTACAGCCTCGAGATCGTGCGCGGCAGCGAGTTTCTCAATGCGTTTTTCCGCAGCGGGCTCAACTGCACCATCCTGGCGCTGACGCTCAACACCTGCGCGTATACCACCGAGATCTTCGCCGGGGCGATCCGCTCGGTGCCGCACGGTGAAATCGAAGCCGCCAACGCCTACGGTTTCTCGCGCTTCAAGATGTATCGCTGCATCATTTTGCCTTCGGCGCTGCGCACCGCGCTGCCGGCTTACAGCAACGAGGTGATCCTGATGCTGCATTCCACCGCGCTGGCGTTTACCGCCACCGTGCCGGATCTGCTGAAGATCGCGCGCGACATCAACGCCGCGACCTATCAGCCGTTCTACGCCTTCGGCATCGCGGCGGTGCTGTATCTGATCATCTCCTACGTGTTAATCAGCCTGTTCCGCAAAGCTGAGAAACGCTGGATGGCACACGTTAGTCACTGATAAATGACGGGAAGAAAACCATGTCTGAGAATAAATTAGCCGTCACGGAACTGCACAAACGCTATGGCGACCACGAAGTGCTGAAGGGCGTCTCGCTGGCGGCCAACGCCGGGGATGTGATCAGCATCATCGGCTCATCCGGCTCCGGCAAAAGCACCTTTCTGCGCTGCATCAACTTCCTTGAGAAGCCGAGCGAAGGTTCGATCAGTCTGAACAACGAAGATATTCGCATGGTGCGCGACAAGGACGGCCAGCTGAAGGTGTTCGACAAGAAGCAGCTGCAGCTGCTGCGCACCCGCCTGACCATGGTGTTCCAGCACTTTAACCTGTGGAGCCACATGACGGTGCTGGAGAACGTGATGGAAGCGCCGGTGCAGGTGCTGGGGCTGAGCAAGGCCGACGCGCACGAGCGCGCGGTGCGCTACCTGGACAAAGTGGGCATCGACGAGCGGGCGCGCGGCAAATACCCGGTGCACCTGTCGGGCGGCCAGCAGCAGCGCGTCTCTATCGCCCGCGCATTGGCGATGGAGCCGGAGGTGCTGCTGTTTGATGAACCGACGTCGGCGCTGGATCCCGAACTGGTGGGCGAGGTGCTGCGCATCATGCAGAAGCTGGCGGAGGAGGGGAAGACCATGGTGGTGGTGACGCACGAAATGGAGTTTGCGCGCCACGTTTCCAACCACGTGATCTTCCTGCACAAAGGGTTGATTGAAGAACAGGGGCCGCCGGCCGAGCTGTTCGGCAACCCCAAAAGCCCGCGCCTGCAGCAGTTCCTGTCCGGCGCGTTGAAGTAACCTCAGATCAGCGGGCTTCGGCCCGCTGATTGACAACGTCATCCAACGCCTGTTCCAGCTCCAGATAGCGGAAGTGGAAGCCGGCTTCTTCCAGGCGTTTCGGCACCGCCCGCTGGCCGCCGAGCACCAGCACCGCCGCTTCCCCCATCAACAAACGCATGACGAACGCCGGCACCCGCAGAAACGCCGGGCGATCGAGCACGTTGGCCAATTGGGCGGCGAACTGTTCGTTATGCACCGGGTAGGGGGCGACCATGTTGAACGGGCCGGTCAGCGTGGCGTGATCCAGCAGATAAATAATGCCGCTGACCATGTCGTCGAGGTGGATCCACGGCAGATATTGGCGGCCGTCGCCGATCGGGCCGCCCAGTCCGAAGCGGAACGGCGGCAGCATTTTGGCCAGCGCGCCGCCCTGTGGCGCCAGCACCACGCCGGTGCGCAGCAGGCAGACGCGGGTGGCGTCGCTCTGCGCCTGCAGCGCCAGCGTTTCCCAGCGCTGGCACAGCTGGTGGGTGAATTCGTCGTGCGGCGGCTCCTCTTCGGTGACCACCGCCTGCCCCTGATCGCCGTAGTAGCCGACGGCGGAACCGGAAATCAGCACGCCGGGCGGCGTGCTGCCGGCCTTGATCAGCTGCGCCAGGCGTTCGGTCAGATCCCAGCGGCTGCGGCACAGGCGCTCTTTCTGCTGCGCGCTCCAGCGCTTGTCGGCGATAGGTTCGCCGGCCAGGTTGATCACCGCGTCGAAGTCATCCAGCGACTGCCGGTCGTCCAGCGTTCGCCAATAGCTCGGCCGATCGCCGAGCCTGGCTCGGGCGCGCCGCTCGTCGCGGGTCAGTACCGTAATGTGGTGAGAAAGCGCCAGCAGTCTTGCCGTCAGGCTGCTGCCTATCAATCCCGTTGCGCCGGTGATCAGGATCCGCATGGTCTACCTCCCTGAGTTAGCCCCGGCGGTAGCTCATGGTCATGGAGACCGAATCGGCGTAGCGCAGAGCCAGAAGTTTATCTATCTCCACTTCAGCATAGGTTACCCAGGCGTGTTCTTTTACGATGTCGAGCACATCCTGCGTTAATTTTTCCAGCAACGCGAAACGGTTATCTTCCACATGGCGGATGATCGCTTTGGTGATGGTGCGGTAGTTGAGCGCGTCGGCGATGTCTTCGCTGTTGCGCGCCTTGTCCGCCGGGTAGTGGATCACCACGTTGATCAGAACGTCCTGCCGGTTGTTGATTTCCTCTTCCTTGATACCGATGAACGTGCGCAGCCGCAGATTTTTAATGCGAATAACGGCGTCGGGTTGACTGAAAGACATCAGAGATTCTCCATAGGTCTGATTATTAGCGTTCAGAATACACGGAAAGTAAGGAAATGATAACGTGAGGACGATGTGACTCCCCGGCCGACGGGGAGTCGGAGGAGGCGCTTAGGCTTGTTCGGCCAGTTTGTAGGCGCGCTCGGTCGCCGGGCGGTTGCTGATGCGCTCGAACCAGTTGCGCACCGCCGGGTAATCTGCCAGATCGATGCGCTGGCGCGGATGCGACACCACCCACGGGTAGGTGGCGATATCGGCGATGCTGTAGTTATCGCCGCCCAGGTACGGGTGTTTTTGCAGTTCAGCGTCCAGCACGCCGTACAGCCGTTTGGTTTCCAGATGGTAACGCTCGATGGCGTAAGGCACCGGCTGCGGCGCGTAGTGGTTAAAGTGGTGATTCTGCCCGAGCATCGGCCCGAACCCGGCCACCTGCCAGAACAGCCACTGCAGGGTGGCGGCGCGTTCGCGCAGGCCCTTGCTCAGCAGCTTGCCGGTCTTCTCCGCCAGATACAGCAGGATTTCCCCGGACTCGAACAGGCTGATTGGCGCGCCGCCGTCCACCGGTTGCTGATCGACAATCGCCGGGATTTTGTTGTTGGGAGAAATGCTCAGAAAGTCCGGTTTGAACTGCTCGCCGGCGCTGATGTTTACGCGATGGATACGGTAGGGCAAGCCGACCTCTTCCAGAAACAAGGTGATCTTGTGACCATTGGGAGTAGGCGCGTAATACAGGTCAATCATGTTGCCTCCTGCGGTAAGGTGATCTGTAATTCATTACACGTTGCTGCGGTCTTCGCCGCGCACAAAGGTATATCAGAGATCCAACAATAGCAGCTAAGGATAGCAGGCTATGTGGGATTCGTCCGATGCTATCTGCGCAGTTGGATCACAATTCTACACCGGGGCGGGCGGCGGTTTGCCGCACGGCGCCGGCGCGGTAAAATGGCGCTTATTTCCCTCTATAGGACAAGGTTATGAAGCTGATGTTCGCCTCGGATATCCACGGATCGCTGCCGGCTACCGAACGCGTGCTGGAATTGTTCGCACAACAGGGCGCCGACTGGCTGATTCTTCTGGGCGATTTGCTGAATCACGGCCCGCGCAACGCGCTGCCGGCCGGGTATCAGCCCGCTCAGGTTGCCGAACGATTGAATCGCTATAGCGACAAGATCATCGCCGTTCGCGGCAATTGCGACAGCGAGGTCGATCAGATGCTGCTGACGTTCCCTATCGAGGCGCCCTGGCAACAGGTTTTACTGCAAAAAAGACGATTGTTTTTGACCCACGGTCACCTTTATCATCCCTCGGCACTGCCGCCGTTATCCCGCGGTGACGTCCTGGCCTACGGCCATACGCATCTGCCGCAGGCGGAGCGGCAGGGTGAGATCTATTGCTTCAATCCGGGCTCGGTCAGCATCCCGAAAGGGGGCTTTCCGGCCAGCTACGGCATGTTGGATCGGGGCACTTTGCGCGTGCTGGCGCTCGACGACGGCAAGGTCGTCGCGGAGGTGGCGTTAACACGCTAAACGCACTAATTTATACACACACAATAAAAATCTTTGAAAAACACTCATTGATTAACCAGCGCGCGGGATGCATCGCGCCAAAATAGAAGGTTTTAGAGGATGGCGGAACAGGGTCAGGCTGCAGATACCGAATGGGTTGATATCGTCGACGAGCAAAACGAGGTGATTGCGCAATCCAGTCGTCAACAGATGCGGGCGGAGCGGCTGCGTCATCGTGCTACCTATATTGTGGTGCATGATGGGATGGGAAAAATTCTGGTGCAGCGTCGCACCGAGATCAAGGACTTCTACCCGGGCTGGCTGGACGCGACGGCGGGCGGCGTAGTGCAAAGCGGTGAAAACGTGCTGGACTCGGCGCGCCGCGAGGCGGAAGAGGAGCTGGGCATCGCCGGCGTGCCTTTCGCCGAACACGGTCTGTTCTACTTCGAAGAAGAGCAGTGCCGGGTGTGGGGCGCGCTGTTCAGCTGTGTGTCGCACGGCCCGTTCGCGCTGCAGGAAGAAGAAGTGGCTGAAGTGTGCTGGCTGACGCCGGAAGAGATCACCGCGCGCTGCGACGAATTTACCCCGGATTCGCTGAAGGCGCTGTCGCTGTGGCTGACGCGCAACAACGAGCAGGATTACGGTAAGCCGCTCGACAACCACTGAGACGCCAACGCGTGAGAAAGCCGGTCATCGACCGGCTTTTTTTATGCTGCGGATTCAGCAGCTGTCACGGCGGCACAGCGTGGCGGGCAGGGAACCTGCCGGCTGCCAGGGTTGCTCGTTCAGCCGCGCCAGCAGCGCCTGGCCGGCCTGAATGCCGATATCGCGATGCGGAATGGTCATGGTGGTCAGCGGCGGCTGGCACACCCGGCTGAACTCGCTGTTGCCGAACCCCACCACCGCCAGATTGTCCGGCACCTTGATGCGCCGCCGCTGGCATTCATACAGCGCGCCGCCCGCCAGTTCGTCTGAGGCGCACACCAGCGCGTCCAGCTCCGGCCAGGCCAGCAAAAATTCCGGCAGCTGCTGCGCGCCGGTGCTGAAGCTGGCGGGCTGCGCGGCGTTGATCACCCGATGCGGCGACATATGGTTGCGCAGCAGCGCCTTGTGCCAGCCCTGCAGGTGCTGCTGGAAAATCCACTGTTCCTGATTGGCGCACAGCAGCCCGATATTCTGATAGCCGCTGGCGATCACCGTTTGCGTCAGCTGATACATGGCCGCCACGTAATCGATGCCGATGCTCATGTCGATCGGATCGGCGCGCACGGCGCCGATCTCCACCACCGGAATGTTGGCGGCGATCAACGCGTTGCGGGCATTTTGCGAATGCTCGACGCTGAGCAGCACCGCCGCCGCCAGGTTGTAAGAGAGCAGGGTCTCCAGCAGTTTCTCCTCGCGCTCCAGGTGGTGCTGCGACTCCGCCAGCATGATGTGATAGCCGGCGGGCTGCAGCACTTTCTGCAGGCCGGCGAACATCTCGGCGCAGCCGGATTCGGACAGGCTGGGCACCACCATGGCGATGGTGTAAGAGGAGGCCGACGCCAGCGAACTGGCGGCCAGGTTGGGCAGATACCCCAACTCGCTCACCGCGGCTTCAATCTTCTCGCGCAGTTTGTCTGAAACCTGCTCCGGCGTGCGCAGCGCGCGCGACACCGTCATGGTGCCGACGCCCGCCAGCTGCGCTACATCAGCCAACGTCACCCTGCCCGTGCTGCGTCGTTTTTTACCGATCGACATGCCAAATCCCGACTGAAATGCGCGCGCGGCGCATAAAAATGGTGAGGGTGGGAAGCCGACGGCGCGGCTTCGACGATCCCCGTATGCGGCACATTCTACCCCGTTACCCGAAAGAGCGAGAAAAAATTGTGGTTAACGTCATACCGCAGCACGGCGTTTTGATAGCGCTATCACAGATCTGCATGATAGCGCTTTGGTAGCGCTATCTTTGTGATATCCATCACTGTGTGGCCAGGAGGGGTTGATTAAAGTTTTACCGTCGCCGGTGAATTAATCACCGGCCGCAATCATCGACTCTCGGGAGGATAACGTGCTGAAAGAGTGGCTGACCGCCGATCATATACAGCTGTGCGGACGGGTGGAGGACTGGCGCCAGGCGGTAACGCTGAGCGCGCAGCCGCTGCTGCAAGATGGTGTGATTACGCCGAATTACCTGACGGCCATCTTTCATCAGCAGGAGAAGCTCGGCCCTTACTTCGTCCTGGCGCCGGGCATCGCCATGCCACACGCCCGGCCGGAGGAAGGCGCCAGCGCGCTGGGGTTATCGCTGTTGAAGATCCATCAGGGGGTGAACTTTCATTCCGCGGATAACGATCCGGTTCAGGTGGTGGTGATGCTTTCCGCACCCGACGGCAACAGCCACATCGAATTGATTTCGCAACTGGCGGAATTATTTTCCGATAACCAGGCCATGGAGGCGTTATTTCACGCCAAAGATAAACGGCAAATCGAGGATATTATCGCCCGCTATTAACGTTTAATCACCAGGAACATTATTAATGCTAACAACGCCGGGAATATGACCGGCGGCGCTACCCTACACGCTAAATTCAACAGGTGGATATCATGAAAATCATGGCGATTTGCGGTTCAGGTCTCGGCAGCAGCTTTATGGTGGAAATGAACATTAAAAAGGTGCTGAAAAAGATGGGGGTGGAGGCCGAGGTTGAACACTCCGATCTGTCGTCCGCCACTCCCGACGCGGCCGACGTGTTCGTGATGGCGAAAGACATTGCCGACAGCGCCAGCGTGCCGGCCGAGCAGCTGGTGGTGATCAGCAACATCATCGACATCAATGAGCTGGAAGCCAAGCTGCGCGCTTACTTCGAAGCCCACTCAATCCTCTGAATAAAACGATTGGCGAGGTGGATATGTTTATCCAGGAAACGCTCAAGTTTGTGGTGGATATATTAAAGGTGCCTTCGGTGCTGGTCGGGCTTATTGCGCTGATCGGTTTGCTGGCGCAAAAGAAATCCTTTTCCGACGTGGTGAAAGGCACGGTAAAAACCATTCTCGGCTTTATCGTGTTGGGCGGCGGCGCCACGGTATTGGTCGGGTCGCTCAATCCGTTGGGCGGCATGTTCGAACACGCGTTTAATATTCAGGGCATCATTCCGAACAACGAAGCCATCGTCTCTATCGCGCTGGAGAAATACGGCGCTTCCACCGCCTTGATCATGGCGTTTGGCATGGTGGCAAACATCGTGGTGGCGCGCTTCACCCGGCTGAAATACATCTTCCTCACCGGCCACCACACCTTCTACATGGCCTGCATGATCGGCATCATCCTGACGGTGGCAGGCTTCGAGGGCGTGCAGCTGGTGTTTACCGGCGCGTTGACCCTGGGGCTGGTGATGGCGTTCTTCCCGGCGATTGCCCAGCGCTATATGCGCCGCATCACCGGCAACGACGATATCGCTTTCGGCCACTTTGGCACCCTGGGCTATGTGCTGTCCGGTTGGATCGGCTCGAAGGTGGGCAAAAATTCGCGCTCAACCGAGGAGATGAACCTGCCGAAAAATCTCAGCTTCCTGCGCGACAGTTCCATTTCGATCTCGATGACCATGATCGTCATCTACCTGATCCTGGCGATCTGCGCCGGGCGGGCCTATGTGGAAAGCGAGCTCAGCGGCGGCCAGAACTACCTGGTGTATTCGATTATCCAGGCCATCACCTTCGCCGCCGGGGTGTTCATCATTCTGCAGGGCGTGCGCTTGATTCTGGCGGAGATCGTGCCGGCGTTCACCGGCTTCTCGGAAAAACTGGTGCCTAACGCGCGGCCGGCGTTGGATTGCCCGGTGGTGTATCCCTATGCCCCCAACGCGGTGCTGATCGGCTTCCTGTTCAGCTTCCTTGGCGGGTTGGCCGGGCTGTTCCTGCTGGGGCAACTGAAGATGGTGCTGATCCTGCCCGGCGTGGTGCCGCATTTCTTCACCGGCGCTACCGCCGGGGTGTTCGGCAACGCGACCGGCGGGCGGCGCGGCGCGATGCTGGGCGCCTTTGCCAACGGGCTGCTGATCACCTTCCTGCCGGTGCTGCTGCTGCCGGTGTTGGGGGCGCTTGGTTTTGCCAACACCACCTTCTCCGACGCCGACTTCGGCGCGATCGGCATCCTGCTGGGCAATATGGCGCGCTTTATGTCGAAGGAGATGATCATGTTGGCGATCGTCGCCGTGTTCGCGCTGCTGGTGGCGCATAACTTCCTGGGAAAACGCAAAGGCGCGCCGGCCGCTGACCGCGTCGAGAAATAACGAGGGCAGACTGATGAACGACACAACGAGCGAAACGGAAATTGAAGAGCTGCGTGCCCTGGCGCGCGCGATCCGCCTGGAAACGCTGAAAGCGCTGACCGGGCTGGGCTTCGGCCACTATGGCGGCTGCATGTCGGTGGTGGAGACGCTGGCGGTGCTGTACGGCGGCGTGATGCGCATCGATCCGGCGGATCCGGACTGGCCGGAACGCGATGACTTTGTGCTGTCGAAAGGGCACGCCGGCCCGGCGTTGTACAGCACGCTGGCGATCAAGGGCTACTTCCCGCTGGCGGAGTTGCAAACCCTCAACCAGAACGGCACGCGCCTGCCGAGCCACCCGGACCGGCTGCGTACGCGCGGCGTGGACGCCACCACCGGCTCGCTGGGGCAGGGCGTGTCGATCGCCGCCGGCATGGCGTTATCCCATCGGCTGGCGGGGCGGCGCAATCGGGTGTTCAGCATTCTCGGCGACGGGGAGCTGAATGAAGGACAGTGCTGGGAGGCGTTCCAGTTTATCGCCCACCACAACCTGAACAACCTGACGCTGTTCATCGATTACAACAAGCAACAGCTGGACGGCGCGCTGGACGAGGTGATCCAACCGTTCGATCTGGCCGCCAAGTTCCGCGCCTTCGGCTTTGAGGTGCAGACTGTCAAGGGCGACGACATCGCGGCGCTGCTGGCGGCGGTAGCGCCGGCGCGCGGCGGTGAACAGCGGCCGCTGGCGATCGTGCTCGACAGCATCAAGGGACAGGGCGTGACCTATCTGGAAAACCTGTCGAACTCACACCACCTGCGCCTGACGCCGGACGTGCAGCTGGAGATCGAAAAAGCCATCGCCGAACTGGAGGCCGCCCATGTTTAACGTAGTGACGCAGTTGGAAAACGACACCGTCGAAATGCGCAAAGTCTACGCCGGCGCGGTGCGGCGGCAGATTGAGGCGGGCGCGCCGATCATCGCGCTGGAGGCGGATTTGATGAGCTCGATGGCGATGGACGGCGTGCACAAGGATCACCCGCAGCACGTGATCAACTGCGGCATCATGGAGGCCAACGTGATCGGCGTCGCCGCCGGGCTGTCGCTCACCGGCCGGGTGCCGTTCGTGCACACCTTCACTGCCTTCGCCAGCCGCCGCTGTTTCGATCAGTTGTTCATGTCGCTGGATTACCAGCGCAACAACGTCAAAGTGATCGCCTCCGACGCGGGGGTGAGCGCCTGCCACAACGGCGGCACCCACATGTCGTTCGAAGACATGGGCATCGTGCGCGGGCTGGCGCATTCGGTGGTGCTGGAGGTGACCGACGCCACCATGTTCGCCGACGTTCTGCGCCAGCTGATGGATCTGCGCGGCTTCTACTGGGTGCGCACCATCCGCAAGCAGGCGACGCGCATCTACCAGGAGGGCTCGCGCTTTACCATCGGCAAGGGCAACCTGCTGCGCGACGGTGACGATATCACGCTGATCGCCAACGGCATCATGGTGGCGGAGGCGCTGAAGGCGGCGGAGATGCTGGCGCGGCAGGGTGTCAGCGCGGCGGTGATCGATATGTTCACCCTCAAGCCTATCGACCGTGAACTGATCAAAACCTACGCGGCCAAGACCGGACGCATCGTCACCTGTGAAAACCACAGCATTCATAACGGGCTGGGGTCGGCGGTGGCGGAGGTATTGGCTGAGGAATGCCCGACGCCGATGCGGCGTGTGGGGGTGAAGGAGCGTTACGGCCAGGTGGGCACCCAGGCGTTTTTACAGCAGGAGTACGGCCTGACCGCCGAGCATATTCTGGAGGCTGCCGGGCAGTTGCTGGCGCGTTAGGGAACGCAAAAGAAAAGCGCCGGTCAATGACCGGCGCTTTTTTATCGCTCAACCTGAAGAATATCAGGCCTTGGCGGCGGCAGCGTCAGCCTGGGAAGACTGGATCGCCGTCAGCGCAACGGTGTAGACGATATCGTCAACCAGTGCGCCGCGCGACAGGTCGTTCACCGGCTTGCGCATGCCTTGCAGCATCGGCCCGATGGAGACCAGGTCAGCGGAACGCTGTACCGCTTTGTAGGTGGTGTTGCCGGTGTTCAGATCCGGGAAGATGAACACGGTCGCCTGGCCGGCCACCGGTGAGTTCGGCGCCTTGGATTTGGCAACGTCGGCCATGATGGCGGCGTCGTACTGCAGCGGGCCGTCGATGATCAGGTCCGGGCGTTTTTCCTGCGCCAGACGGGTCGCTTCGCGCACTTTCTCGACGTCGCTGCCCGCACCGGAGTTGCCGGTGGAGTAGGAGATCATCGCTACGCGCGGCTCGATGCCGAAGGCGGCGGCGGAATCCGCAGACTGGATGGCGATTTCAGACAGCTGCTCGGCGGTCGGATCCGGGTTGATCGCGCAGTCGCCGTAGACCAGTACCTGGTCAGGCAGCAGCATGAAGAACACGGAGGACACCAGCGAGCTGCCCGGCGCGGTTTTGATCAGCTGCAACGGCGGACGGATGGTGTTGGCGGTGGTGTGAACCGCGCCGGAGACCAGACCGTCGACTTCGCCTTGTTCCAGCATCAGGGTGCCGAGCACCACGTTGTCTTCCAGCTGCTCGCGCGCGACCACTTCGGTCATGCCCTTGCTCTTGCGCAGCTCAACCAGACGCGGCACGTAGTTTTCACGCACGGCGACCGGATCGACGATTTCGATGCCTTTGCCCAGCTCAACGCCTTGCGCCGCCGCGACGCGCTGGATCTCGTCCGGGTTGCCGAGCAGCACGCATTCCGCGATGCCGCGTTCGGCACAGATGGCCGCCGCTTTCACGGTGCGCGGCTCGTCGCCTTCCGGCAGCACGATGCGCTTGCCGGCTTTACGCGCCAGTTCGGTCAGCTCGTAACGGAACGCCGGTGGAGACAGGCGGCGTGAACGCTCGGAGGTGGCGGTCAGCGAGTCGATCCACTCGGTGTTGATGTGGCTGGCCACGTAGTTCTGCACTTTCTCGATGCGCTGGTGGTCGTCCGCCGGCACTTCGAGGTTGAAGCTCTGCAGGCTCAGCGAGGTCTGCCAGGTGTTGGTGTCGACCATGAACACCGGCAGGCCGGTCTGGAAGGCGCGTTCGCACAGCTTCTTGATCGGCTCGTCGATGGCGTAGCCGCCGGTCAGCAGGATAGCGCCGATTTCCACGCCGTTCATCGCCGCCAGGCAGGCGGAGACCAGTACGTCAGGACGGTCTGCGGAGGTCACCAGCAGGGAGCCTGGGCGGAAGTGTTCCAGCATGTGCGGAATGCTGCGCGCACAGAAGGTCACGGACTTCACGCGGCGGGTCATGATGTCGCCTTCGTTGACCACGCGGGCCTTCAGGTGGCGAGCCATGTCGATGGCGCGGGTGGCGATCAGATCGAAGCTCCACGGCACGCAGCCCAGAACCGGCAGCGGGCTGTTGGCGAACAGCTGCGCAGGATCGACGTGGGCGATGCTGGCCTTGGTGGAGTCGTCGAAAATTTCGGACAGGTCCGGACGGGTGCGGCCCTGATCGTCGACCGGTGCGTTCAGCTTGTTGATGATCACGCCGGTGATGTTTTTGTTCTTGCTGCCGCCGAAGCTGGTGCGCGCCAGTTCGATGCGCTCTTTCAGCTGCGCCGGGGAGTCGTTGCCCAGCGCCAGCACGAAGACGATCTCGGCGTTCAGGGTTTTGGCGATCTCGTAGTTCAGCGCGTTGGCGAACTGGTGTTTGCGGGTCGGCACCAGGCCTTCGATCAGCACCACTTCCGCGTCTTTGGTGTTCTCGTGGTAGCGCGCCACGATCTCTTCCATCAGCACGTCTTGCTGGTTGGAGCTCAGCAGGCCCTCAACGTAGTCCATGCGCAGCGGTTCGGCCGCCGTAATGGTGGAGTTGCTGCTGCGGATGATGGTGGTGGTCTGGTCGAGTGCGTTGTCGCCGGTGCGCGGTTGAGCGATAGGCTTGAACACGCTCAGACGAACGCCTTTTTGCTCCATGGAGCGGATGACACCCAGGCTGACGCTGGTCAGGCCGACGCTGGTGCCGGTGGGGATCAACATAATAGTACGTGACACAGAATAGTCCTCTTCACGATTAACATGAGGCTAAAACAACACCGTCAGCCTGGGCTGACGGTGTTTTGAGAGCATTACGCGGTCAGGCGGGATGCGTCCTGCGCGATGACCAACTCTTCGTTGGTCGGGATCACCAGCGCCAGGCGGCTGCCGTCTTTGGTGATGGCGCCGGATTTGCCGAAGCGAGCGGCCATGTTGCGGTCGTGATCGATTTCGAAGCCCAGCAGGCCCAGTTTGTTCAGGGTCAGCTCACGCACCATGCCGGCGTTCTCGCCGATGCCGCCGGTGAAGATCACCGCGTCCAGACGGCCTTCCATCAGCGCGCTGTAGGCGCCGACGTATTTGGCCAGACGGTGGCAGAACACGTCCATGGCACGTTTGGCGTCGGCTTTGCTGTCGTAGTTGTCTTCAACGTAACGGCAGTCGCTGGTGACTTCGGTCAGGCCCAGCAGGCCGGATTCTTTGGTCAGCATCTTGTTGATCTGGTCAACGCTCATGCCCAGAGAATCGTGCAGGTGGAAGATGATAGCCGGATCGATGTCACCGCTGCGGGTGCCCATCACCAGGCCTTCCAGCGGGGTCAGACCCATGGAGGTGTCAACGCACTGGCCGTTGCGCACTGCGGTGACGGAGCCGCCGTTGCCCAGGTGGCAAGTGATCACGTTCACTTCTTCTACCGGCTTGTTCAGCATCTTCGCGGCTTCCTGAGTCACGTAGAAGTGGCTGGTGCCGTGTGCACCGTAGCGGCGAACTCCGTGGTCGCGGTACAGGCTGTACGGCAGGGCGTACAGGTAAGATTCTTCCGGCATGGTCTGGTGGAACGCGGTGTCGAACACGGCAACGTTCTTGTCAGCCAGGTGAGGGAAGGATTTCAGCGCTTCCGCGATGCCGATCAGGTGAGCTGGGTTGTGCAGTGGTGCAAACGGCACGGAATCTTTGATACCCTGCAGAACTTCGTCGTTGATCACGGCGGAGGCGGTGAACTTCTCGCCGCCGTGCACGATGCGGTGGCCGATGGCGGTCAGCTGCGCCGAAAGCTCTGGTTTTTGTGCCAGAATAGTATTAACAATGAAGTTCAGCGCTTCGCTGTGTGCAGCGCCGGCCCCCAGGGCAGCTTCGTGTTTGGCGCCGTCCATTTTCCACTTGATGCGAGCTTCAGGCAGGTGGAAACACTCGGCCAAACCAGAGAGGAATTCGTCGCCGTTAACGGCATCGATGATGGCGAATTTCAGAGAAGAACTGCCGCAGTTAAGAACCAGTACTAGCTTACTCGACATGGAAGTACCTACTTAAATAGTCGTGTTGTTAAAAGAAAATCGAACACACGTGGTGAATTAATCGTCAATCAGACAACAAGCGTAGCGCATAGTGCCGATGACATTTATGATTAACATCATGTGAAGTGCACAAATCACAGGATGATGGAAAAACCGATGATTTCTCTGCGGTTTAAATAATCTTGATTTTTATAGGGCTAAAAGTTGACAAAATTTACGTCATCTTCTACCGGCCACAAGGCCGGCTTAGGATACCGATAGCCCGGTGCAAACACAAAATAAATTTAAAGCTTCAAATTTTTTAGTATGGTCTCTGGCAGCACGCTTTTAGTTTCTTTACGTGACGTTGAGGTACGCAATGACGAGCAAACCGTCCGGTTCCGTAAGCTGGTTTCAGGTCTTCCAGCGCGGGCAGCATTATATGAAAACCTGGCCGTCAGACAAACGTCTGGCACCGGTCTTTCCGGAGAACCGCGTTGCGCGTGCCACCCGTTTCGCTATTCGTTTCATGCCGCCGTTGGCGATTTTCACGCTGACCTGGCAGATCGCGCTGGGCGGCCAGCTCGGCCCGGCGATCGCCACCGCGCTGTTCGCCTGCAGCCTGCCGATGCAGGGCTTGTGGTGGCTGGGGCGCCGTTCGGTCACGCCGCTGCCGCCGACGCTGCTGCAATGGTTCCATGAGGTGCGCAACAAGCTGACGGAAGCCGGGCAGGCGGTGGCGCCGCTCGAAGGCACGCCGACCTATCAGACGTTGGCTGATTTGCTCAAGCGCGCCTTCAAGCAGCTGGACAAAACCTTCCTCGACGATCTGTAAATGAAAAAAGGCCGCGCTGTGCGGCCTTTTTCGTCTAAGCGCCAATAACCCCGGTTTAAATCAAAGAACGGTCGAGTTGTGATTTCCTGCGTTCTTGCGCTGTGCGATGCTCCCGGCATCACACAGAAATGAGGAAATCCTGATGGAAATGACCCATGCCCAGCGGCTGATCCTGTCGAATCAGTACAAGATGATGACCCTGCTCGATCCGGACAACGGCGATCGTTATCGCCGGTTGCAAACCATCGTCGAACGCGGCTTCGGTTTGCAAATGCGCGAGCTGGATCGCGACTTCGGCGAACTGAGCGAAGAGGTGTGCCGCACCATCATCAACGTGATGGAGATGCATCATGCGCTGCAGGTTTCCTGGGGCAACCTGAAAGAGAAGCAGGATCTGGACGAGCGCCGCCTGGCGTTTCTCGGTTTCGATGCCGCGACCGAGGCGCGCTACCTGAGTTACGTACGTTTCCTGGTCAGCACCGAGGGGCGCTATACTCACTTTGATTCCGGCAGCCACGGTTTTAACGCCCAGACCAAAATGTGGGAAAAATATCAGCGTATGCTGGCGATTTGGCAGGCCTGCCCGCGCCAGTATCACTTGAGCGCCGTTGAGATAGCGCAAATCATCAATGCTTGATTAAGAAGAGGTTTTCTGTGGAGTGTAAGGGTTTTCTGTTCGATCTTGATGGCACCCTGGTGGATTCGCTGCCGGCGGTAGAGCGCGCCTGGACGCACTGGGCCGAGCGCCGCGGCGTCGATCCGCAAGCGGTGCTGGACTTCATTCACGGTAAACAGGCCATTACTTCTCTGCGCCACTTTATGCCGGGTGAAAGCGAAGCGGAAATTCAGCGTGAATTCCAATTGCTGGAGCAGGTGGAAGCGCAGGATACCGAAGGCGTTCGCGCGCTGCCGGGCGCCATTGCATTGCTGGAGCGCTTGAACGCGCTCGGCATCCCTTGGGCGATCGTCACCTCCGGTTCGGTGCCGGTGGCGAGCGCCCGCCGCCAGGCCGGCGGCTTGCCGCAGCCGGCGGTGTTTATCACCGCCGAGCAGGTTAAACACGGTAAACCGCAGCCCGACGCCTATCTGCTGGGCGCCGAGCGTCTGGGCCTGGTGCCGCACGAGTGCGTGGTGGTCGAAGACGCACCGGCCGGCATTCTCTCCGGCCTGGCGGCGGGTTGCCAGGTGATTGCGGTCAACGCCCCGGCCGATGCACCGAAGCTGGAGCAGGTCGACCTGCGGCTGGATTCGCTGGCGCAGATCGCCGTCGATAAAACGGCGCAGGGCGCGATCGTTCGCCGGCTGGCCTGAGTGGCATTATCTTCACCCTAATTGATTAGACCCCGCCTCGGCGGGGTTTTTTTATGCTATTTTTTAGGCCCTTGGACATTTGCCGGATGAGGCCGTTTTGAACAGCGAATTACTGTGGGTGCTGAGTTTACTGCTGATTGCCATCGTGCTGTTTACCACCAACAAGCTGCGTATGGACGTGGTGGCGCTGTTGGTGATCATCGCTTTCGTGCTGAGCGGCACGCTCAGCCTGCAGGAGGCGACGGTCGGTTTCAGCGATCCCAACGTGATTCTGATCGCCGCGCTGTTTGTGATCGGCGAAGGGTTGGTGCGCACCGGAGTGGCCTATCAGGTGGGCGACTGGCTGGTCAAAGTGGCCGGCAGCAGCGAAACCAAAATGTTGATGCTGCTGATGGTGACGGTCGCCGGGCTGGGGGCATTTATGAGCTCGACCGGCGTGGTGGCGATCTTTATCCCGGTGGTGCTCAGCGTGACGGCGAGAATGAAGATCGCGCCGGGGCGGCTGATGATGCCGCTCAGTTTCGCCGGGCTTATCAGCGGCATGATGACGCTGGTGGCCACGCCGCCCAACATGGTGGTCAACAGCGAACTGGTGCGCGAAGGCATCCATGGTTTCGGTTTCTTCAGCGTGACGCCCATAGGCCTGGCGGTGCTGGCGCTGGGCGTCGGCTACATGCTGATCGCCCGCCGTTGGCTGGGCAGCAGTGACACGGGCAAAGCCGGCGACGACTGGCAGCGCCGCTCCTTCCGTGACCTTATCCGCGATTATAAGCTGACCGGCCGTGCGCGGCGGCTGGCTGTCCGCAGCGCTTCGCCGCTGATCGGGCGTTCGCTGGACGAGCTGCACCTGCGTGCGCGCTATGGCGCCAACGTGGTGGGCATCGAGCGCTGGAAACGCTTCCGGCGGGTGATGGTCAGCGCCTCCGGCAGCACCGAACTGCGCGAGGGCGACGTCCTCTTGATCGACATGTCGGACAGCCAGGTCGATCTGCGCGAATTCTGCGGCGAACAGCGGCTGGAGCCGATGGTGCTGCGCGGTGATTACTTCTCTGAACAGTCGCGCAACGTCGGCATGGCGGAGGTCTCGCTGATCCCGGACTCGGCGCTGCTGGGTAAAAGCCTGCGCGAAGCGGCGTTCCGCAGCCGCTACGATCTGAACGTGGTGGGTATCCGCCGCCACGGCGAGACGCTGGGCGGCAAATTGGTGGACGAGCCGCTGGAACTGGGCGACATCTTGCTGGTGATCGGCGACTGGAAGGCGATTCGTCAGCTGCAGGCCAAAACCCACGACTTTATCGTGCTCAATCTGCCGGCCGAGGTGGACGAAGTGGCACCGGCCATCACGCAGGCGCCGCACGCGCTGTTTTGTCTGGCGCTGATGGTGGCGATGATGCTGACCGACGAAATCCCCAACCCAATCGCGGCGCTGATCGCCTGTTTGCTGATGGGCAAGTTCCGCTGCATCGACATGGAGAGCGCCTATAAATCGATCCATTGGCCGAGCATTATTTTGATCGTCGGCATGATGCCGTTCGCGCAGGCGCTGCAAAAGACCGGTGGGGTGGATCTGATCGTCAGCGGGCTGATGGACGTCGCCGGTGGCGCGGGGCCGCGCGTGATGCTGCTGTGCCTGTTCGTCTTGTGCGCCACCATCGGCCTGTTTATTTCCAACACCGCGACGGCGGTGCTGATGGCGCCGATCGCTATTGCCGCCGCGCGCGAAATGGGGGTATCGCCATACCCGTTCGCGATGATTATCGCCGTCGCCGCGTCCGCCGCCTTTATGACGCCGGTCTCTTCACCGGTCAATACGCTGGTGCTGGGGCCGGGCAATTACAAGTTCGGCGATTTCGTGCGGCTCGGCGTGCCGTTCACTCTGTTGGTGATGGCGGTCAGCGTGATTGTGGTGCCGTGGCTCTACGGCTTTTAACGGCGCAGCGAGGCTGCGCCTGCGGGGTTACAGCGAGCTGTCGAGGCTGATTTCGTCCAATGACAGGCTGAAACTGGGAATGAATACCTCCATGAAGTAGTCCATTTCCGGGCTGCGGCGCTGCTCCAGGGTTTTATCCAGCCGCGCCTTGGCCAGGGTGAATTCGTTGTTGCCGGCAGACAGCTCCTCCAGGCATTTCAGGTAGGCGCACAGTGCGTCCGCCTGCTTTACCACCTGTTTTTCATCTTCGCTGTAGTAATGCTCATCGAGAATGGTGCGGAAGTCGTTGCGCAGCTCAGCGGGGATCATGTCCAGCAGCTTTTGCTGGGCGATCTTCTCGATCTTCTTGTACTCGTGGGCGATCTGCGGATTGTAGTACTTGATCGGCGTCGGCATGTCGCCGGTGATCACTTCGCTGGCGTCGTGGTACATCGCCAGCAGGGCAACGCGGTCGGCGTTGAGATTGCCGTTGAATTTGCGGTTCTTGATCACCGCCAATGCGTGGGCGACAAAGGCCACCTGCAGACTGTGTTCGGAGACGTTCTCGGTACGCACGTTGCGCATCAGTGGCCAGCGGTTGATCAGTTTCAGGCGGGACAGATGGGCGAAGAAATGGCTCTGGCTCATGGTGCTCTCTTTAACGGCAAGTGAGGGCCCCATTGTGAAGCAGTGACGGCGAATTTTGCAACCGGGCAATGAGAGAAGGGCGCAGCGAGGCGCTGCGCCCCAGGCGATTACTGATGGTAGCCTTCAAGGAAGCGGCCCAGCTTGCCGACCGCCATTTCCAGCTCGTCTACGCGCGGCAGGGTGACGATACGCACGTGATCCGGGTAGGGCCAGTTGAATGCGGTCCCCTGCACCAGCAGCACTTTTTCCTGCAGCAGCAGATCCAGCACCAGTTTCTGGTCGTCATGGATATTGAAGCGTTTGGCATCGATGCGCGGGAACATATACAGCGCGCCCTGCGGCTTCACGCATGAGACGCCCGGAATGTCGTTGAGCAGTTCCCAGGTGCGGTTGCGCTGTTCGTACAGACGGCCGCCGGGCTGAATGAATTCGCTGATGCTTTGATAACCGCCCAGCGCGGTCTGAATGGCGTGCTGCATCGGCACGTTGGCGCACAGGCGCATCGAAGCCAGCATCTCCAGCCCTTCGATATAGCCTTTGGCGTGCTTCTTCGGCCCGTTCAGCACCATCCAGCCCTGACGGAAGCCCGCCACGCGGTAGGTTTTCGACAGGCCGTTGAAGGTCACGGTCAACAGATCCGGCGCCAGCGCAGCGATCGAATGATGCTCCGCTTCGTCATACAGGATCTTGTCGTAGATTTCGTCGGCGAAGATGATCAGGTTGTGTTGGCGGGCGATCTCGACGATCTGCTCCAGCAGCGCTTTACTGTACACCGCGCCGGTCGGGTTGTTCGGGTTGATGATCACGATGCCGCGGGTGCGCGGGGTGATCTTGCTGATGATGTCGTCCAGATCCGGGAACCAGCCGGCCTGCTCATCGCACAGGTAATGTACGGCCTTGCCGCCGGACAGCGAGACCGCGGCGGTCCACAGCGGATAGTCCGGCGCCGGCACCAGCATTTCGTCGCCGCTGTTGAGCAGCGCCTGCATGGATTGAACGATCAGCTCGGAGACGCCGTTGCCAATGTAGATATCCTCAACGGTCACGTCACGCATGTTGCGCGCCTGATAGTGCTGCATGATCGCTTTACGCGCCGAGAAGAGGCCCTTGGAGTCGGAGTAACCTTGCGCCGTGGGCAGATTGCGGATCACGTCGACCAGGATTTCGTCCGGGGCGTCGAAACCGAACGGGGCAGGGTTGCCGATGTTCAGTTTCAGGACTTTGTTGCCTTCTTCTTCAAGACGTTTAGCTTCTTTAAGCACCGGGCCGCGAATGTCATAGCAGACGTTGTCCAGTTTGCTGGATTTCTCAATGGGGGACATAAAAAGTTGAGCCTTTTGCTGGGATAGGGGCGCTCCTACCGTGGGACGCCGCAACCCGCCCAATGTACTCCTGGCGTAGTTGCTTTTGAAGGGTTTTGCACGCCTTTGGTGCAAATGCATGTCGTAAAGGGGGATTTTAGTTATGATAAGCAAAGGTAAAGTTATTTTGTGGTTCATAATTTCATGAACTATAATTTTACTAGGGTTTTGTTCTGTGAAATTGCGTATCGATAAACGAGACGTGCCGGCGATCGCGGCCGGTAGCAGTGAAATGATAAGCCGAAAGTGAGAATGGGCTTCAATAAACTGTAAAGGAACGATAATACCGGAGTTGTCTGATAGCGGGTTGCCGGTTAGCGCACCACACTAAGAAAATGGCATATTTACATTAGCTTTACTTTATATTTCAGCTTAAGCATTGTTTATGTGGTTATAGGATTATTATTTAAAGTAAAAATCTTACTGATTGAATTTATTAAATTCATTGAGTGATAACACGAAGTGGGTGCCGTTAATTATTTATATTTCTTGCTCGTAAATGCAGTCTGAACGCCGGTTGATAAGGATTCTCAGTAGCACGAATGGAGTGGAAATTAGGCGGTATCAATGAGTAAAATCTCAGGTTCGGTGGGGGTTTTCCCTTTCCACCGGTATTCAGTCCCCCGCGTTCTATAAGCACCATCGATAGATCGCATTTTAAAAGGCGATAGAGGTAACGAATCATAAGTAATTTTTTTGCCCTCCACTTATGAGTGGGGTACTGTCATAACAGGCTCCGTCCTTTTTCAACGGCGTCTGAGAAACACACCAGGGTAGTAGTTCGTAAATTAGAATTTAAAAAAGTGAAGAATACACTATGACAACTGCAAATCGTCCGATACTTAATCTCGACCTCGATCTGCTAAGAACCTTTGTTGCGGTTGCTGATTTGAATACCTTCGCGGCGGCGGCTGTTGCCGTTTGCCGTACGCAATCAGCCGTCAGCCAACAAATGCAGCGATTAGAGCAACTGGTCGGCAAAGAACTGTTTGCCCGCCATGGGCGCAACAAACTCCTGACTGAGCATGGTATTCAGCTTCTCGGTTATGCCAGGAAGATCCTGCGCTTTAACGACGAAGCCTGTACCTCGCTGATGTACAACAATATTAAAGGTGTTCTGACCATCGGCGCTTCCGACGACACCGCCGATACCATTCTGCCTTTCCTGTTGAACCGTGTGACCGCCATCTATCCGAAGCTGGCCATTGACGTGCGCGTAAAGCGCAGCACGACGATGGTCGATCTGCTGGAAGAGGGTGAGATCGATCTGGCGGTGACCACGGCCGATCCGGCCGGGCACCCGCACATCGTGCTGCGCACGTCGCCGACGCTGTGGTACTGCGCTGCCGATTACCACTATCAGGCCGGCGAACCTATCCCGCTGGTGGTGATGGATGAACCAAGCCCGTTCCGCGCGCTGGCGATCAAACAGTTGGACGAAGCCGGTATCCCGTGGCGTATCGCCTACGTCGCCTCCACGCTGTCTGCGGTGCGGGCGGCCTGTAAGGCCGGTCTGGGTGTGACCGCGCGGCCGATCGAGATGATGAGCCCCGATCTGCGGGTGCTGGGCGCGGTGGAAGGTTTGCCGCCGCTGCCGGATACCCAGTATGCGCTGTGCAAAAACGCGCAGTGCAGCAACGAACTGGCAATGGCCATCTTCAGCGCGATGCAGGGCGGCAATGACGGCTATGGCTTCAACGGCGCGGAAGCCGGTCTCCAGGGCGATCAGGATGATGCCAGCCTGGTGGACGAAGAAGAATAACGCCGCGGCGTGATATCTGATGAAAAACCTCTGCTTCGGCGGAGGTTTTTTTTGCCCTTTTTTTGGCGATTTTTACTGTTATAGGGATTTAATGACGATTTTGTTATGAGTTGGCTGTTTTATTAACTTTTAAGCGTTGCTGAAAAGAGAATTTGACCGGGTTTAAGATGCTGGGTTTATTTTTTGAACAATAAGATTGAATGAGTTAAAGGCGTGGTAATGGTAGGGTTATTTTGTTAGCTTATGGCGGCCGTTTTTGCGGCTTAATTTGAGGAAAATTGTTAAAGGGCCACACTTTTTTTGAGGATTTATGCTGAAAACGTGTCCTGGATCAAAAAAATACCCCTAGGTAGTGAGTGGAAGAACAGGGAATTCCTGAGACAATGGTATAGTAAAACTGAAATGTGCATGTTGGTTTATATCTATCTGTTTCTACACAAAAATTAACTGACACGATTTAGCCTGTCCCTGGCGCATCAAATGTTAATCAAATGATACGTATGTAAACTAGTGTGTAGATACTTTTGTCAAAGTTGACAAAAGGTTATAGAAAGGAGTAAAAAGCCCACAGAAAAACGCTGCCTAACTCGCTGTAAAAGCAGTTTGTTTGTGTGGTTATTTATCCTTCCCTTAAATCGATGTGGCGCACTAACTGCCGGTGACAAGAGCAGTGCGATCGACGCCACTTTTGATGAGTAAGCATAGAGTATGTCAACAACCACTGAAGTTATCGCTCATCACTGGGCGCTCGCCGTATTTCTCGTCGTGGCTATCGGGCTTTGCGGCTTAATGCTGCTGGGTGCGTTCTTCTTGGGCGGGAGAGCCCGGGCGCGCGCCAAACACACCCCGTTTGAATCAGGTATCGACTCCGTCGGCACGGCGCGCATGCGCTTGTCCGCCAAGTTCTACCTGGTGGCCATGTTCTTCGTTATTTTCGACGTTGAAGCCTTATACCTGTATGCCTGGTCGGTCTCGATTCGCGAGAGCGGCTGGGTGGGCTTTATCGAAGCCGCCATTTTCATTTTGGTGCTATTGGCCGGTCTGGTTTATCTGGTGCGCATCGGCGCGTTGGATTGGACTCCGGCGCGTTCCCAACGCCGCAGCAAACCAAGCACGATCACTAACACCAACAGTCATCCGCAGTAACAGCGAGGCATTAAGATGGACTATACGCTCACCCGCATAGACCCGAACGGTGAGAACGACCGTTATCCCCTGCAAAAACAGGAGATCGTCGCCGATCCCCTGGAACAACAGGTCCACCGCACGGTTTACATGGGTAAACTCGAACATGCGCTGCATGACATGGTGAACTGGGGGCGTAAAAACTCTATTTGGCCGTATAACTTCGGCCTTTCGTGCTGTTACGTGGAGATGGTGACGTCGTTTACCGCCGTTCACGATGTGGCGCGTTTCGGTGCGGAAGTGTTGCGCGCCTCCCCGCGTCAGGCTGACCTGATGGTGGTGGCCGGCACCTGCTTCACCAAGATGGCCCCGGTCATCCAACGCCTGTACGAGCAGATGCTGGAGCCCAAGTGGGTGATCTCGATGGGCGCCTGCGCCAACTCCGGCGGCATGTACGACATCTATTCCGTGGTGCAGGGCGTGGACAAGTTCCTGCCGGTCGACGTGTACATTCCCGGCTGCCCACCGCGTCCGGAAGCTTACATGCAAGCGCTGATGCTGCTGCAGGAATCTATCGGCAAAGAACGTCGCCCGCTGTCGTGGGTTGTCGGCGATCAGGGCGTTTACCGCGCCAATATGCAGTCTGAAAGAGAGCGTAAACACGGCGAGCGCATCGCGGTGACCAACCTCCGGACGCCTGACGAGATTTAAGACGTTCATTTAACGTCCATCTTAGTGCGCTATTGGTTAACACAGCGAAAAGTGAAACTTGCGGCGAATAACCCTTTAGTGTGGTGAAAAAAAATTATGACAGATTTGACGACGCACGACGCCTTGCCTGCCTGGCAGACCCGAGATCACCTTGACGACCCGGTGATCGGCGAACTGCGCAACCGTTTTGGGCCGGAAGCCTTTACTGTTCAGGCCACCCGCACCGGCATGCCCGTGGTATGGGTTAAACCTGACCAGTTACTGGAAGTAATGACGTTCCTGAGAAAACAGCCGAAGCCGTATGTCATGCTGTTCGATCTGCATGGCGTGGACGAACGTCTTCGCACCCACCGCGACGGCCTGCCCGCTGCGGATTTCTCCGTTTTCTACCATCTGATTTCCATCGAACGCAACCGCGACATCATGCTGAAGGTGGCGCTGTCTGAAAAAGACCTGCACGTGCCGACGGCGACCAAGGTGTTCCCGAACGCCAACTGGTACGAGCGCGAAACCTGGGAAATGTTCGGCATCACCTTCGACGGCCACCCGCACCTGTCGCGCATCATGATGCCGCAGACCTGGGAAGGGCACCCGCTGCGTAAGGACTACCCGGCGCGCGCCACCGAATTCGATCCTTTCGTGCTGACCAAGCAGAAAGAAGATCTGGAGATGGAAGCGCTGACCTTCAAGCCGGAAGACTGGGGCATGAAGCGCGGCACCGAGAACGAAGACTTCATGTTCCTCAACCTCGGCCCGAACCACCCGTCCGCGCACGGTGCGTTCCGCATCATTCTGCAGCTGGACGGCGAAGAGATCGTCGACTGCGTGCCGGATATCGGCTATCACCACCGCGGCGCCGAGAAGATGGGCGAGCGTCAATCCTGGCACAGCTACATTCCGTACACCGACCGCATCGAGTACCTCGGCGGCTGCGTGAACGAAATGCCTTACGTGTTGGCGGTTGAAAAGCTGGCCGGCATCAAGGTGCCTGAGCGCGTCGACACCATCCGCGTGATGCTGTCCGAGCTGTTCCGCATCAACAGTCACCTGCTGTACATCTCCACCTTCATTCAGGACGTCGGCGCGATGACCCCGGTGTTCTTCGCCTTTACCGACCGTCAGAAGATCTACGATCTGGTGGAAGCGATCACCGGCTTCCGTATGCACCCGGCCTGGTTCCGCATCGGCGGCGTCGCGCACGATCTGCCGCGCGGTTGGGATCGCCTGCTGCGTGAATTCCTCGACTGGATGCCGAAGCGTCTGGACTCCTACGTGAAAGCGGCGCTGAAGAACAGCATCCTGAAAGGCCGCTCCATCGGCGTCGCGTCTTATAACGCCAAAGAAGCGCTGGAGTGGGGCGTGACCGGCGCCGGCCTGCGCGCGACCGGCGTTGAGTTCGACGTGCGTAAATGGCGCCCGTACTCCGGCTACGAGAACTTCGACTTCGAAGTGCCGGTCGGCGACGGCACCAGCGACTGCTACACCCGCGTGATGCTAAAGGTGGAAGAGCTGCGCCAGAGCCTGCGCATCCTCGAACAGTGCCTGAACAACATGCCGGAAGGCCCGTTCAAGGCCGATCACCCGCTGACCACGCCGCCGCCGAAAGAGCGCACGCTGCAGCACATTGAAACGCTGATCACCCACTTCCTGCAGGTTTCCTGGGGCCCGGTGATGCCAGCCAACGAATCATTCCAGATGATTGAAGCCACCAAAGGGATCAACAGCTACTACCTGACCAGCGACGGCAGCACCATGAGCTACCGCACCCGGGTACGTACGCCGAGCTTTGCGCACCTGCAGCAGATCCCATCGGTCATCCGTGGCAGCCTGGTTTCCGACCTGATCGTCTATCTGGGTAGTATCGATTTTGTAATGTCAGATGTGGACCGCTAACTATGCATGATCAAAAAGACAATCACGCAGTCAATGATGCGCTCGAGCCCATCAACGCAGCCGCTCCTCAGAGCGGCGTTGATGCATTTGTACTGAGCGCGGAAGAACGTGATGCGATCGAGCACGAAAAGCACCATTACGAGGATCCGCGCGCCGCTTCCATCGAGGCACTGAAAATTGTGCAGAAGCAGCGCGGCTGGGTTCCGGACGGTGCGATTTACGCCATCGCGGAAGTGCTGGGCATCCCCGCCAGCGACGTAGAAGGCGTGGCCACGTTCTACAGCCAGATTTTCCGTCAGCCAGTAGGACGTCACGTGATCCGTTATTGTGACAGCGTTGTTTGTCACATCACCGGTTACCAGGGCATTCAGGCCGCTATCGAGAAGAAGCTGAACATCAAGCCGGGTCAAACCACCTTTGATGGCCGCTTCACGCTGTTGCCGACCTGCTGTCTGGGCAACTGCGATAAAGGGCCGACCATGATGATTGATGAGGACACTCACAGTCAGCTGAAGCCTGAAGATATCGAGACGCTACTGGAGCAGTATCAATGACCAAGCACATTGTACGCACTCCCGAAACGCATCCGCTGACCTGGCGTCTGCGCGATGACAAGCAGCCGCTGTGGCTGGACGAATACCGCAGCAAAAACGGCTATGCCGGCGCAGAGAAGGCCCTCAAAGGCCTGGCCCCGGACGAGATCGTCGGCCTGGTGAAAGATTCAGGGCTGAAGGGCCGCGGCGGCGCGGGCTTCTCCACCGGTTTGAAGTGGAGCCTGATGCCGAAGGACGAATCCATGAACATCCGTTACCTGCTGTGTAACGCCGATGAGATGGAGCCGGGCACCTATAAAGACCGCCTGCTGATGGAGCAACTGCCGCACCTGCTGGTGGAAGGCATGCTGATCTCCGCGTTTGCGCTGAAAGCCTATCGCGGGTACATCTTCCTGCGCGGCGAGTACATCGAAGCGGCGGCGCACCTGCGTCGCGCCATCGCGGAAGCCACCGAAGCCGGCTATCTGGGCAAGAACATTCTCGGCACCGGATTTGATTTCGAGCTGATCGTCCACACCGGCGCCGGCCGTTACATCTGCGGCGAAGAAACCGCGCTGATCAACTCGCTGGAAGGCCGCCGCGCCAACCCGCGCTCCAAGCCGCCATTCCCGGCCAGCGCCGGCGTCTGGGGCAAGCCGACCTGCGTCAACAACGTCGAAACGCTGTGCAACGTGCCGGCCATTTTGGCGAACGGCGTGGAGTGGTACACCGGCATCTCCGGCAGTGAAGACAAAGGCACCAAGCTGATGGGCTTCTCCGGCCGGGTGAAAAATCCGGGCGTCTGGGAGCTGCCGTTCGGCACCACCGCGCGCGAAATCCTGGAAGACTACGCCGGCGGCATGCGCGACGGTCTGCGTTTCAAAGCCTGGCAGCCGGGCGGCGCGGGCACCGACTTCCTGACCGCCGATCACCTCGATCTGCCGATGGAATACGGCGCGATCGGCAAAGCCGGCAGCCGTCTCGGCACCGCGTTGGCGATGGCGGTAGACCACGAGATCGGCATGGTGCCGCTGGTGCGTAACCTGGAAGAGTTCTTCGCCCGCGAGTCCTGCGGCTGGTGTACGCCATGCCGCGATGGTCTGCCGTGGAGCGTGAAGATCCTGCGCGCGTTGGAAAACGGCGAAGGGCAGCCGGGGGATATCGAAACCCTCGAACAGCTGTGCCGTTCCCTCGGCCCGGGCAAAACCTTCTGCGCCCACGCGCCAGGTGCCGTAGAGCCACTGCAAAGCGCGATTAAATATTTCCGTGAAGAGTTCGAGGCGGGTATCGCCGTGCAGCACTTCGGCAACGCGCATGCGATTGGCGGCATTCAGCCGAACAATCTGCTGAAGCAGCGCTGGTAAGCCGAACTCGCCCGAACACGGCCAGAATTTTTGATTAACGCCTGCCGCAAGGCAGGCCACTTGGAAGCATGCTGACTATGGCTACGATTCATGTAGACGGCAAAGAGTATGAGGTAGACGGGGCGGACAACCTGCTGCAGGCTTGTCTCTCCCTCGGCCTTGATATTCCTTACTTTTGCTGGCATCCGGCGCTGGGAAGCGTCGGCGCTTGCCGCCAATGTGCGGTAAAGCAATACCAAAACGCGGAAGATACGCGCGGCCGTTTGGTGATGTCCTGTATGACCCCGGCATCCGATGGCACCTTCATCTCCATCGATGACGGCGAAGCGAAGCAGTTCCGTGAAAGCGTGGTCGAGTGGTTGATGACCAACCACCCGCACGATTGCCCGGTCTGTGAGGAAGGCGGTAACTGTCACCTGCAGGATATGACGGTAATGACCGGCCACAGCTTCCGTCGCTACCGCTTCACCAAACGCACCCACAACAACCAGGAGCTGGGGCCGTTTATCTCGCACGAGATGAACCGCTGCATCGCCTGCTACCGCTGCGTGCGTTACTACAAAGACTATGCGGACGGCACCGACTTCGGCGTGTACGGCGCGCACGACAACGTCTACTTCGGTCGCCCGGAAAGCGGCACGCTGGAAAGCGAGTTCTCCGGCAACCTGGTGGAAGTGTGCCCGACCGGCGTTTTCACCGACAAAACGCACTCCGAACGCTACAACCGTAAATGGGACATGCAGTTCGCACCGAGCATTTGCCAGCAGTGCAGCATCGGCTGTAACACCAGCCCGGGCGAGCGCTATGGCGAGCTGCGCCGTATCGAAAACCGTTACAACGGCAGCGTGAACCACTACTTCCTGTGCGACCGCGGCCGTTTCGGTTACGGCTACGTCAACCAGAAAGATCGTCCGCGTCAACCGCAGCAGCTGCGCGGCGACGACTGGATCACCCTGAACGCCGAGCAGGCGATGCAGGGCGCGGCGGACATCCTGCGTCAGGCGAAGAAAACCATCGGCATCGGCTCCCCGCGCGCCAGCCTGGAAAGCAACTTCGCACTGCGCGAGTTGGTCGGCGCCGAGAACTACTACACCGGTATCGCTCAGGCGGAGCAATCACGTCTGGCGCTGATGCTGAACGTGCTGAAGAACGGCGGCGTTCATACGCCGGCGCTGCGTGAGATCGAAGATTACGACGCGGTGCTGGTGCTGGGCGAAGACCTGACGCAAACCGGCGCGCGCATCGCGCTGTCCGTGCGTCAGGCCGTCAAGGGCAAAGCCCGCGCGATGGCGGCGGCGCAGCGCGTGGCCGACTGGCAGATCGCGGCGGTGCAGAACATCGGTCAGCACGCCAAGTACCCGCTGTTCACCACCAACGTCGACAACACTCGTCTGGATGACATCGCCGCCTGGAACTACCGCGCGCCGGTAGACGAGCAGGCGCGCTTCGGCTTCGCCATCGCGCACGCGCTGGATAGCGCGGCACCGGCGGTGAACGATCTGGCTGAAGGCCTGAACAAGAAAGTCGACATCATCGTGCAGGCGCTGACCGGCGCACGCAAACCGCTGATCGTGACCGGCAGCAACGCCGGCAGCGAAGCCATCATCGAAGCGGCGGCCAACATCGCCAAAGCGTTGAAGGGCCGCGGTGCCGACGTCGGCATCACCTTCGTGGCGGGCGCCGCCAACAGCATGGGCCTGGCGATGATCGGCGGCGGTTCGCTCGATCAGGCGCTGGAACAGCTGGCGAGCGGCGCAGCCGATACCGCCATCGTGATGGAAAACGATCTCTATCGCCATGCGCCGGCGGCGCAGGTGGACGCAGCGTTGGCCAAGGTCAATAACCTGATCGTCGCCGATCACCAGCGCACCGCGATCATGGACAAAGCCAACCTGATCCTCTCCTCGGCCAGCTTTGCCGAGAGTGACGGTACGCTGATCAACCAGGAAGGCCGCGCGCAGCGCTTCTTCCAGGTATACGATCCGGCTTACTACGACGACGCCAAGAAGAATCAGTTCACCGTGATGCTGGAAAGCTGGCGCTGGATGCACTCGCTGCACTCCACCTACACCAGCCGCCACGTGGACTGGACCCAGCTCGATGACGTGATCGCCGCTTGCGTCGCCGCGTTGCCGCAGCTGCAGGGCATCGTCGACGCCGCGCCGGACGCGACGTTCCGCATTCGCGGTCAGAAGCTGGCGCGTTCGCCGCACCGTTCCAGCGGCCGTACCGCCATGCGCGCCAACATCAGCGTGCACGAGCCGCGTCAGCCGCAGGATAAAGACACCATGTTCGCCTTCTCGATGGAAGGGAACAACAGCCCGCTGGCCGATCGTCAGCAGATCCCGTTCGCCTGGGCGCCAGGCTGGAACTCACCGCAGGCATGGAACAAGTTCCAGGCCGAAGTGGGCGGCAAACTGCGCCACGGCGATCCGGGCGTGCGCCTGATCGAAGCGGGGGAGGGCAGCCTCGGTTACTTCGACCGCGTGCCTGCCGCATTCAATCCGGTCGACGGCTGGCGTGTCGCGCCTTACTACCACCTGTTCGGCAGCGATGAAATGTCGCAGCGCTCTCACGTGATCCAGCAGCGTATGCCGGAAGCCTACGTGATGGTCAACCCGGCCGATGCGGCGACGCTTGGCGTTAATGCGGGCAGCCTGGTGGAGTTCAGCTGCGAAGGCCAGACTCTGCGTCTGCCGGTGCGTCTGAGTGAAACCCTGACCCAGGGCCAGGTTGGTTTGCCGCTCGGCTTGCCAGGGATCCCGCCGATCTTGGTGGGTGCTAAGGTAGACAATCTGCGGGAGGCGGCACGATGAGCTGGTTTACCCCTGAGGTGATCGACATCTTGATCGCCATTCTTAAAGCGGTCGTGATCCTGTTGGTGGTCGTGGCGTGCGGGGCATTCATGAGCTTCGGCGAACGCCGCCTGCTCGGCCTGTTCCAGAACCGCTACGGACCGAACCGCGTAGGCTGGGGCGGCTCGCTGCAGCTGGTCGCCGACATGATCAAAATGTTCTTCAAGGAAGACTGGGTGCCGAGATTCTCCGACCGGGTGATCTTCACCCTGGCGCCGATGATCGCCTTTACTTCCCTGTTGCTGGCATTTGCCATCGTGCCGGTCAGCCCGACCTGGGCGGTGTCCGATCTCAACATCGGTATTCTGTTCTTCCTGATGATGGCCGGCCTGGCGGTGTACGCCGTGCTGTTCGCCGGCTGGTCGAGCAACAACAAATACTCGCTGTTGGGCGCGATGCGCGCCTCCGCGCAAACCCTGAGCTACGAAGTGTTCATCGGCCTGTCGCTGATGGGCGTGGTGATGCAGGCGGATTCGTTCAACATGCAGGCCATCGTTGAATCTCAGGCGCACGTCTGGAACGTCATTCCGCAGTTCTTCGGCTTCGTGACCTTCGCGATCGCCGGTGTGGCGGTGTGTCACCGTCACCCGTTTGACCAGCCGGAAGCCGAGCAGGAACTGGCCGACGGTTACCACATCGAATATTCCGGCATGAAGTTCGGTCTGTTCTTCGTGGGGGAATACATTGGTATTGTCACCGTGTCCGCCCTGATTGTGACGTTGTTCTTCGGCGGCTGGCAGGGTCCGTTCCTGCCGCCATTCATCTGGTTCGCGTTGAAAACGGCCTTCTTCATGATGATGTTCATCCTGATCCGCGCCGCGCTGCCGCGTCCGCGTTATGACCAGGTGATGTCCTTCGGCTGGAAAGTGTGCCTGCCGCTGACGCTGCTGAACCTGCTGGCGACCGCCGCGGTCATTTTGTACAACGCTCAATAAGGGGTGAATAAACCATGACATTGAAAGAGTTAGTGGTTGGTTTCGGCACCCAGATGCGCAGCATTTGGATGATTGGCATGCATGCCTTCGCCAAGCGCGAAACCCAGATGTATCCGGAAGAACCGGTGTACCTGCCGCCACGCTACCGCGGCCGCATCGTGCTGACGCGCGATCCGGACGGCGAAGAGCGCTGCGTCGCCTGTAACCTGTGTGCGGTTGCCTGCCCGGTCGGCTGTATCTCGCTGCAAAAGGCAGAACAGAAAGACGGCCGTTGGTATCCGGAGTTCTTCCGCATCAACTTCTCGCGCTGCATCTTCTGCGGCCTGTGCGAAGAGGCTTGCCCGACTACCGCTATCCAGCTGACGCCGGATTTCGAACTGGGCGAGTACAAGCGTCAGGATCTGGTGTACGAAAAAGAAGATCTGTTGATCTCGGGGCCGGGTAAATATCCGGAATATAACTTCTACCGGATGGCCGGTATGGCGATTGACGGCAAAGCCAAAGGCGAAGCCGAAAACGAAGCCAAACCGATCGACGTCAAAGGTCTGTTGCCCTAAGGAGCCAGCAAGCATGGAAATTGCATTTTATCTGGCAGGTTTGATTGCGGTGGCCGCGACGATTCGCGTGATCACCCATACCAACCCTGTGCATGCGCTGCTGTATCTGATCGTCTCGTTATTGGCGATCTCGGCAGTCTTCTTCTCTCTCGGCGCCTACTTTGCCGCCGCATTGGAAATCATCGTTTATGCGGGCGCCATCATGGTGCTGTTCGTGTTCGTTGTGATGATGCTGAACCTCGGCAACGTGCAGCAGCAAGAGCGCGACTGGATGAAACCGACGGTGTGGATCGGGCCTGGCCTGCTGTCACTGGCGCTGCTGGTGGTATTGATCGTTGCGATCCGCAGCGTATCCGATCAGGGCATCAGCGGTGAGATGGTCGACGCGAAGGCGGTGGGCATCAGCCTGTTCGGGCCTTACGTACTGGCGGTTGAGCTGGCTTCAATGCTGCTGTTGGCGGGGCTGGTTGTCGCCTTCCATATCGGCCGCGAGCACAAGCCTGGCGAGGTGCTGAGCAACGCGCCGGTGGGTGGCGAAATGGCGAGAAGAAAATCGGAGGAGCAAGCATGATCCCTCTTCAACACGGCCTGATCCTGGCGGCTATCCTGTTTGTGCTCGGGTTGACCGGGCTGCTGGTGCGCCGCAACCTGCTGTTTATGCTGATCAGCCTGGAAGTGATGATCAACGCTGCGGCGTTGGCGTTTATCGTGGCGGGAAGCTACTGGGGCCAGGCGGACGGGCAGGTGATGTACATCCTGGCGATCAGCCTGGCGGCAGCCGAGGCCAGTATCGGCCTGGCGCTGCTGCTGCAGCTCTACCGTCGTCGTCATACCCTGAATATTGATACTGTCAGTGAGATGCGCGGATGAACCTATTATATTTAACAATTCTGCTACCGCTGATCGGGTTCCTGCTGTTGGCATTTTCCCGCGGGCGTTGGTCTGAGAACACGGCGGCCACCGTCGGCGTGGGCTCTATCGGCCTGGCTGCGCTGGTCACGGTGTATGTGGCGATGGATTTCTTCGCCCAGAAAGCCGCCGGCGTGCAGCTGTTCGAGCAAAGCCTGTGGACCTGGATGGCCGTCGGCAACTTCAATATCGGCGTGACTCTGGTGCTGGACGGCCTGTCGCTGACCATGCTGTCGGTGGTCACCGGCGTCGGCTTCTTCATCCACATGTTCGCTTCCTGGTACATGCGCGGTGAAGAGGGCTATTCGCGCTTCTTCGCCTACACCAACCTGTTTATCGCCAGCATGGTGGTCCTGGTGCTGGCGGACAACCTGCTGCTGATGTATCTGGGTTGGGAAGGCGTGGGCCTGTGCAGCTACCTGTTGATCGGCTTCTACTACAAAGATCCGGCCAACGGCGCGGCGGCGATGAAAGCCTTTATCGTCACCCGCGTGGGCGACGTGTTCCTGGCGTTCGCGCTGTTCATCCTCTACAACGAGCTGGGCACGCTGAACATCCGCGAGCTGATGATCCTGGCGCCGCAGAAACTGGCGGTGGGCGATACGGCCATCACCTGGGCGACGCTGATGCTGCTGGGCGGCGCGGTCGGTAAATCGGCGCAGCTGCCGTTGCAAACCTGGCTGGCGGACGCGATGGCGGGCCCAACCCCGGTTTCCGCACTGATCCACGCGGCGACCATGGTGACCGCAGGCGTCTACCTGATCGCCCGCACGCACGGCCTGTTCCTGATGGCGCCGGAAGTGCTGCACCTGGTGGGCATCGTCGGTGCGGTCACTCTGCTGCTGGCCGGCTTCGCCGCGCTGGTGCAGACCGACATCAAGCGCGTGCTCGCTTACTCCACCATGAGCCAGATCGGTTACATGTTCCTGGCGCTGGGCGTGCAGGCATGGGACGCGGCGATCTTCCACCTGATGACTCACGCGTTCTTCAAGGCGCTGCTGTTCCTGTCGTCCGGTTCGGTGATCCTGGCTTGCCACCACGAGCAAAACATCTTCAAGATGGGCGGTCTGCGCAAGAGCATCCCGCTGGTGTACGTCTGCTTCCTGGTGGGCGGCGCGGCGCTGTCTGCGTTGCCGCTGGTCACGGCCGGCTTCTTCAGTAAGGACGAGATCCTGGCGGGCGCGATGGCCAACGGCCACATCAACCTGATGGTTGCCGGCCTGGTCGGTGCGTTCATGACCTCGCTGTACACCTTCCGTATGATTTTCATCGTGTTCCATGGCGAAGAGAAAATCAAAGCGCATGCCGGTAAAGGCATCACTCACCACCTGCCGCTGCTGGTTCTGCTGGTGCTGTCCACCTTCGTCGGCGCGATGATCGTGCCGCCGTTGCAGGGTGTGCTGCCGGAGACGACCGAACTGGCGCACGGCAGCGTGCTGACGCTTGAAATCACCTCCGGCGTGGTGGCTATCGTCGGCATCCTGCTGGCGGCCGCGCTGTGGCTGGGCAAACGCAGCCTGGTCAGCAGCATCGCCAACAGCGCGCCGGGGCGTTTCTTCTCGACCTGGTGGTTCCATGCCTGGGGCTTCGACTGGCTGTATGACAAAGTGTTCGTCAAGCCGTACCTGGGCATTGCGAAGCTGCTGCAACGCGATCCGCTGAACTCGCTGATGAACCTGCCGGCCGTCTTCTCCCGCTGGGGGAACCGCGGTCTGACGGTGAGCGAGAACGGTCAGGTGCGTTGGTATATAGCGTCTATGGGTGTGGGTGCAGTGGTCGTATTGGCTCTGTTGATTTTGGTTTAATTGAATAATTTAAACAGACGCATTTTTCGGGCGTAGCGCCGGGCGGGCGCTACGTACAAAGTTTGAAATTATTCGTATAAGGGACACAAAACGCCATGCTATTACCTTGGCTAATTCTTATCCCCTTTATCGGCGGTCTGCTGTGCTGGCAGCTTGAGCGCTTCGGTACTAAGGTGCCGCGCTGGATAGCGCTGATCGCAATGGGGCTGACGTTGGCGCTCTCTCTGCAGCTGTGGATGCAGGGCGGCTATACATTGACCACGCCGAAAGGCATTCCGCAGTGGCAGAGCGAATTCCTGCTGCCGTGGATCCCGCGCTTCGGCATCTCCATCCACCTGGCGCTGGACGGTCTGTCACTGCTGATGGTGGTGTTGACCGGTCTGCTGGGCGTGCTGGCAATCCTCTGTTCCTGGCGTGAAATCCAGAAGTATCAGGGCTTCTTCCACCTTAACCTGCTGTGGATCCTGGGCGGCGTTATCGGCGTGTTCCTCGCCATCGACATGTTCCTGTTCTTCTTCTTCTGGGAAATGATGTTGGTGCCGATGTACTTCCTGATCGCGCTGTGGGGCCACAAGGCGTCGGACGGTAAAACCCGCATCACCGCGGCGACCAAGTTCTTCATCTACACCCAGGCCAGCGGTCTGGTGATGCTGATTGCGATCCTGGGCCTGGTGTTCGTGCACTACAACGCCACCGGCGTGTGGACCTTCGATTACGAAGACCTGCTGCAAACGCCGATGTCCCACAACGTGCAATATCTGCTGATGCTGGGCTTCTTCATCGCCTTCGCGGTGAAAATGCCGGTGGTGCCGCTGCACGGCTGGTTGCCGGACGCGCACAGCCAGGCGCCGACCGCAGGTTCCGTCGACCTGGCGGGCATCTTGCTGAAAACCGCGGCCTACGGCCTGCTGCGTTTCAGCCTGCCGCTGTTCCCTGAGGCTTCACACGAGTTCGCCCCAATCGCCATGTGGCTGGGCGTGGTCGGTATCTTCTACGGCGCCTGGATGGCGTTCGCGCAGACCGACATCAAGCGTCTTATCGCTTACACCTCGGTCTCGCACATGGGCTTCGTGCTGATCGCCATCTACACCGGCAGCCAGCTGGCTTACCAGGGCGCCGTGATCCAGATGATCGCGCACGGCCTGTCCGCCGCCGGTATGTTTATCATCTGCGGCCAGCTGTATGAGCGCCTGCACACCCGCGACATGCGTCAGATGGGCGGCCTGTGGGGGCGTATCAAGTTCATCCCTGCGCTGTCGCTGTTCTTCGCCGTGGCTACGCTGGGGATGCCGGGCACCGGTAACTTCGTCGGCGAATTCATGATTCTGTTCGGCAGCTACCAGGTGGTGCCGGTGATCACCGTGATCTCCACCTTCGGTCTGGTGTTCGCTTCGGTTTACTCGCTGATCATGATGCAGCGCGCTTACTACGGTGCGCCTAAGTCAGACCAGCCGCTGCAGGGCATGACCGCGCGCGAACTGTTCATCATTCTGCTGCTGGTGGTGTTGCTGGTTCTGCTGGGGGTTTACCCGCAGCCGATTCTGGATACTTCCAACGCGGCGATGAGCAACGTGCAACACTGGTTTGGTTCGTCAGTTTCAGCAATTTCAACAACAAGGCCGTAATTCGCCATGACAATAACTCCTCAACAACTGATCGCACTGCTGCCGCTGTTGATCGTCGGATTGACGGTGGTGGTTGTGATGCTAGGCATTGCGTGGCGACGCGACCACTTTATCAACGCCACCCTGACCGTGATCGGTCTCAACCTGGCGCTGCTTTCGCTGTACTTTGTCGGCCAGGCAGGCCCAATGGACGTCACCCCGCTGCTGCGGGTTGACGGCTACTCGATGTTCTACACCGGGCTGGTGCTGCTGGCGAGTCTGGCGACCTGCACCTTCGCCTATCCGTGGCTGGTCGGCTATCCGGATAACCGCGAAGAGTTCTACCTGCTGGTGCTGATCGCCGCCCTGGGCGGCATCCTGCTGGCGAGTGCTAACCACCTGGCTTCGCTGTTCATCGGTATCGAGCTGATCTCGCTGCCGCTGTTCGGCCTGGTGGGCTACGCCTATCGCCAGAAGCGCCCGCTGGAAGCCGCCATCAAGTACATGCTGCTGTCCGCCGCCGCGTCGTCGTTCCTGCTGTTCGGCATGGCGCTGCTGTATGCCGAGTCCGGCGATCTGTCGCTGGCCGGCCTCGGCAAGAGCCTGCAGGAAAACATGATGCACCAGCCGCTGATCCTGGCCGGTATGGGCATGATGATCGTCGGTCTGGGCTTCAAGCTGTCGCTGGTGCCGTTCCAACTGTGGACGCCGGACGTGTATCAGGGCGCGCCTGCGCCGGTCTCGACCTTCCTGGCGACCGCCAGCAAGATCGCGATCTTCGCGGTCGTGATGCGTCTGTTCCTGTATGCCCCGGCCGCCGACAACGAAGCGCTGCGCATGGTATTGTCGATCATCGCGTTCTGCTCCATCTTGTTCGGCAACCTGATGGCCATCAGCCAGACCAACATCAAGCGTCTGCTGGGCTACTCGTCGATCGCTCACCTGGGCTACCTGCTGGTGGCGCTGATTGCGGTGCAAACCCATCAGCTGTCGCTGGAAACCGCCGGCGTTTATCTGGCCGGTTACCTGTTCAGCAGCCTGGGCGCCTTCGGCGTGGTCAGCCTGATGTCCAGCCCATACCGCGGCCCGGATGCGGATTCGCTGTTCTCTTACCGTGGTCTGTTCTGGCACAAGCCAATCTTGTCCGCGGTAATGACGGTGATGATGCTGTCGCTGGCAGGTATCCCGATGACGCTGGGCTTTATCGGTAAGTTCTTCGTGATCGCGATGGGCGTCAGCGCACACCTGTGGTGGCTGACCGGCGCAGTCGTGGTAGGCAGCGCCATCGGTCTGTACTACTACCTGCGCGTGACCGTCAGCCTGTTCCTCAGCGCGCCGGAATCGCTGCAGCGCGACACCCCGAACAACTGGGCGTTGACCGCCGGTGGCGTCGTGGTGCTGATCTCCGCCGCGCTGGTGCTGCTGTTGGGGGTTTATCCGCAGCCGCTGATTTCGCTGGTGCAGATGGCGCAGCCGACGTTCTGATAACGCTTCAGACGGTAAAAAGGTCGCTTCGGCGGCCTTTTTTTATGGGCGAAACGGCACTCAGCCGTAATGGGCGCTAAACGACGTTTCCAGCGCCTGCACTACCGCGCGCACGCGGGCGGCGCGTTGCAAATCGGGATGCAGCACCAGCCAGATATCCACCCAGTCTTTGTTCTCCGGGAACAGACGCACCAGTTCCGGGTCTTTGTCCGCCAAAAAAGCGGAGAGCAGGCCGATGCCCAGCCCGCTGCGGGTGGCGGAACGCAGCAGCAGCTGCGAATTGCATTGCAGCACGACGTTGGGCTCGTGCAGGGCCTCGCCGCAGAAATTGTTCCAGTGGCGCGGCACCAGCTCGCGCGGGAACATCAGCAGATCGTGGCCGCGCAACTGTTCGCCCTTGACCGGCATGCCGCGCCGCGCCAAATAGTGCTGAGTGGCATACAGGCCCATTTCGATGGTGGCTAACCGTTTGATGATCAGCTCATCGTCATCGGGACGGGCGCCGCGGATCGCCAGATCTGCGCCGTGGTAAGAAATATCGGCGATGTTGACCGCCGTCAGCAGCGTGACGGTGATGGCCGGATAGCGTTCCCGCAGATCTTGCAGCGCAGGCATCACGAAGGCTTCGGCCAGGGTATCGGTGGTGGCGATGCGCACGTTGCCGCACAGGCTTTCGTCACCGCTGGCGGCTTTACGGTTGATCGCCTGCACCGCATTTTCCATCTTCATCACGTCCGCCAGCATTTCCTCCCCCAGCGGGCTGAGGGCGAAGGATTTCGGCGTGCGGATAAACAGCTTGGAGCCGAGCGCATCTTCGAAAGCGGAGAGCCGTCGGCCGACGGTCGCCTGATCGACATGCAGCTGGCTGGCGGCTTTGCGTAGCGTGCCGCAGCGCGCAACGGCGAGAAAAAATCGGGCGTCGTCCCAGTTCATTGCGCACCTCCTCTGTACAGACTGGCGGGAGGGGGAAGGAAGCGGTGTGATGCGGTGTTTATTCTGGTGTGGAGACCGAAAAAAATGCTTCGTATCATCATTATTTATAATGTTTCAGGATATGTATAAATGCATCACCGTGAAGCGGTTTTGCACCTTTATTTTTGTCTGGTAATGCTTATTCTTATCGGCGCTTATGCTGCGACCCGACGCACATTTTACACCAAGGCCACCCTAATGCATAAGCAATACGAATAAGAGCCGGTTCCCGTTATTTCTGGGCGACCGCCAAGTGGGATCGACTCTGAATCAAGTTAGCTCACGATGATATGACTGGATATAAAAAAATGGAGTCTCACGCAGAGATGCTGTGCCCCCCCGTTGCGTTGGCGACGGAGGACGGAGTCAGAGTTACCGTGGCGCCAGGCGCCGAGAAGATGGAACGCAACAACGCCGATGTCATTATTCAAGGCCTTGCAGCGCGCGGCATTCAACATATCTTTTTGGTCCCTGGCAAACTGGTTTATCCGTTAATCACTTCTATTGACCGTTCCGAGATTGTCGGCATCGTCGGTGCCCATGAAACCGCATGCGGATTTATGGCCGATGGCTATGCCCGCGCCAGCCGAAAGTTTGGCGTCTGTTTGGGCATTTCAGGCCCCGGCACCATGAATTTCCTGCCGGCGATGGCCGCCGCGCAAGCCGATAAGATCCCCGTGCTGTACCTGGCCGGCAGCATCGCCACCTATCATGAGGCGCAGGGCGCTTTTCAGGACGGCAGCAACAGCGGCATCGATGAGCTGACCATCGTCAAACCGTTGCTTTGCGCCGCGATAGAAACGAAAAACAACCTGACCTTGCAGCATGAGCTGCGCCGCAGCCTCTCCAGCCTGAACCCACAGCGGAAAGGGCGCGCCTATCTGAGCGTGCCGGTCGACATGCAGAAGAAAACCGCGTTCGGCGATCGTCGCGACCAGCCTGAGCGAGTGCCGCAGCACCGTGAAGCGGCCGTGGATGTGCAAGCGGTGGAACAGCTGCTGCATGATTATCTGCTGCGCGGCCTCAACGTCGCCTGCCTGGTGGGCAACCGGATGAACAATCCACAGGATGCCGCGCTGTTGTTGCGGGTAGCGGAAAAATACCGCTTGCCTGTCGCCACGACGTTGTCCGGCAAGGGCGCGTTTCCCGAAGGGCACGCCCTGGCATTAGGGGTCTACGGTTTTGCCGGCCATGCCCGCGCGGTAGAAACCCTCAACGGTGAAGGCGTTGACGTGCTGCTGGTGCTGGGCTGCGATCTCAGCCAGCGCGACAGTCTGAACTGGAACCCGAGACTGCACGGCAATAAAACGCTGGTGGCGATCGATGAAGACTTCGACAAAGTGAGCTCGCATTACCAGCCGGATCTGCAGATATTTTCCAGCCTGAGCGGTACGTTGCACTGTTTGTTGGCCGCGGCTGGCGATGAGGACGCGCGGCTTGGCGACGCGGCTCACCTGCGTGACGCCTGGTTGGAAGGGGTTCGCGCACTGCCGCTGGAACAGCCGCAGCCGACGTTGCAGGCGCGCATCGCCCAGGGCGAAAGCCGGCTGTATCCCGGCGATGCGATTAAACACATTCGCAGCCGCATGAATCCGGATACCAACGTCGTGGTCGATTCGGGCGCACACCGCATTTTCATGGCGCATCACTGGCTGGCGGCCGGGCGGGGGGATTATCACACCTCCAGCTCCCTGGCGCCGATGGGGTGGGCCATTTGCGCGGGCATCGGCATCAAGCTGGCGGCACCGCAGCGGGATTGCCTCGTGGTGACCGGCGACGGTTGCATGCTGATGCACGGCATCGAAATTCAGACCGCCGCGCGTTATGGCGTGAAGGTGGTGTTCGTGGTGATGAACAACAGCGCGCACGGCGCCATGCACATCGACACGCTGCAAAATCGCGGCATTTCCGCCGACTATACCGCCTTGCCCAACCATGACTGGAAAGCGTTTGCCAACAGCCTGGGGGTCGCCTCCGCGAAGGCGGAGACGCTGGAGGATCTGGACGAGGCCCTCGGCGCCGCAGCGAAACATCCGGGGCCGTACCTCATCGAAGTGATGGTGGGCAACTTTGCGGCGCCTAACCGCTACTACGCCGAGAGCATCGCAGAATACGAGCAGCGCATCAAAGGACTGTAGCACAACGCTGTTTTTTCAACTCGCCAGGTTCACCGCGCGCGGCGCCTGGCATTTTTACTCGCGGCAGTCAGGGAGCGATAAGATGGTTAAGTGGGGCATTTTGGCATTGTTGGCAGTATTTCAGGGGCCGGTTCAGGCTGCCGAGGGGCATGGCGAAGGCATCGTCAAAACGACGTTGCTCAAGACCTACAGCGCATGGGAGGGCTCGGCATATCGTCAGTATCCCGCAGGCGCGCCGCAGATCACCATGCTGAAGGTGACGGTAGAGCCGAACAAGGTACTGGCCTGGCATACGCATCCTTGTATCAGCGCAGTGTACATGAGCGGCGGCAGCGTTTCGCTCACCGTCAGGAAAACCGGTGAACGCCGCACGTTCCGGCAGGGGGATTCGTTTACCGATACCGTGGATATCGTGCATCAGGGCGTTTCCGGCGAGCAAGGCGCCGAAATGCTGGTGTTCTTCGCTTGCGCGGACGATAAACCGTTGACGGTGAAAGCCGCCGGGTAGTGTTGATACGGCCCTGTCCAAAGGCCGTTAATAAGAGAAGATCATGGTAGCTTTGTGGATGGTCGTCGCCAGCGGATTCTTTGCGCTGATGGGTGCTTGCATCAAGTTGGCGTCGACGACGGTCGGATTTTTCGACATCATTTTTTATCGTTCTCTCATCAATGTGCTGATCGTCGCGGCGCTGATCAAGATCCAGCGTCTCGGTTTTCGCACCCGTCATCTCGGATTGCATATGAAGCGGGCGGCGATAGGCAATGCGGCGATGTACTGCGGTTTTTATTCGCTGATACATCTGCCGATCGCCACCGCCACCACGTTGGGTTATACCAACCCCCTCTTTCAGTCGGCGATCGCGTTCATCACGACCCGAGGGCAGCTGACCGGTCGGCTGTTGTTTTCCGTGCTGTTGGGCTTTGCCGGCATTTTGGTCTTGCTGCGCCCCGACGCCCCCAACGGGGAGTACGTTGCCACGCTGGTCGGGCTGGCGGCCGGTTTGTTGACCGCGCTGGCTTACTTTAACGTCGGCAAGCTGGTGCGGCGCGGTGAGCCGGAACTGCGCGTGGTGTTCTATTTCTCGCTGGTGGGAACGCTGGTTGGCGGCCTGATGACTGCGTTGCTGGGCTTTTCCTTGCTGGACGGCGCAATGCTGCTGTGCGTCTGCGCCATTGGCGTCTTCGGCAGTCTGGGGCAGATCGCCATGACTCGCGCCTACGGGGGCGGCAATGCGGTGATTGTCAGCATTCTCTCTTACAGCACCATTATTTTCTCTACGCTGCTTGGCTATCTGATATTTGGCGAGCAGCTGTCTTATATCGCCGCCGCCGGTATGGCGCTGATCGTGTTGTCCGGCGCGTTGGCGGTGCGCAAGCGTGCTTCGGCCAAGTCCGAGCAGGCGGCGGTGGCATAACGTGATAAGGAACGAAACAATGAACATGCGTCCGATTGGCGTCATGGCGATGGCGGTCTTGTTTGGCATAGTGGCGACGCTGACGATGGATGGGGTGAACAGTGTCGCCTCCAGCGTCGGTCTCATCGGCAAGCTCAACCTGGCCTTCATCGGCAAACTGATGAATCAATGGCTGCAGGGGCAATTTTGGTTTTTGCGGCCTGGCGACATTCCCGATGTGCCAGAGGCTCTGATGATGGGCTACGGCGCGCACTATTTTGCCGGCATTAGCCTGGCGATCCCGTTCTATTGCCTGATCTGCCCGCGCGTTAAGTCGGGGGGCGGCCTGTTCGTCGGGGCGCTGACGTATGGCCTGGCCTGTTCGCTGATCTCGCTGTGCTTCATTTATCCCTCGGTGGGGTTGGGGCTTTGGGGAATGGCCGGCAAAAATCCGGCTTTGCTGATCGCCAGCCTGGCCAACCATGCAGTGTATGGCGTGGCATTGGGCGGTTGCGCCATCGCTTGGCGGCGTCGCATGCTGCAGAAATGCATGCCTGACGCTGCGATGCTGCATTAATGAATCACGATGATGCATTCTTGGCTATTTTGGGCGTGATAGCCCAACGCTATGATAAGCGCGCTTCCTGAAGCCGCGTGGCCTACGGGAAGACGCATTTATTTAGGGCGAATGCCTGATCGATTCGGGAGTTGAACATGTCAGAAAGTATCGCCGTTGAAGAAACGGCTAAAGCGAAGGCGGGTACATCGCATTTCGCTATCTTGCTGTTTCTGGCGTTGGCATTGATGTCAGCGCTGTTGAACAGCAGCGCGCCGACGCCGCTTTATCCGCTTTATCAACATGAGCTGGCGTTGAGCTCGGTCAGCCTGACGATCATCTACGGCGCTTATGCCGCCGGCGTGCTGATTTCGCTGTTCGGCGTAGGCAATATGGCGGGGAAAGTAAAAGACCTGCGCAGCATGATCGTGCCGGCGCTGTTGGTGGTGTTGCTTGGCGCGCTGCTGTTTTCGGTGGCGTCGTCGTTCTTCATGATGTTTATGGCACGGCTGCTGGCCGGCGTCGGCACCGGCGCCCTGACCGGTGCGGCGAATATCGCGTTGGTGCGTTTCGGGCCGCAGGACGGCGGAAAAAATGCGGCGTTGATCGCGACGCTGTCCTTTACCACCGGATTGGCCCTGGGCCCGATCTTTAGCGGCGTCGCACTGCAAACCGGTTTTCATACCACGTCATTGCCGTTCATCATCATCATGGCCATTGCCGCCGTCGCCGCACTGGGCGTGATGCTGCGCTGGCCGCGAGAGGCGGTGGCGGCGCAGGCCGATAGCGCAGCGGCGGATAACGCGCCGGTGGCGAAAAGCTCTCTGGCGGATGGCCTGCGCGCGACCGGCGGTAAATTCTTCCTGTGCGCCGGGGCGTTGTTCATTTGTTGGGCGGTTGCCGCCAGCATTCTGGCGATAGGGCCGAGCGTCGCCGAAAAACTGTTGGATATGCAGAGCCGTGGCGTCTTTGGTTATGTGGTCGCCGTCTATCTGGTGATTGCCGGCATCAGCCAGATTTTGAGTCGTCGCATCAACGCCCGCCATTCGCTGATGTTCGGCTGCCTGGCTCAGGCTTTGTCGGTCGGGGTGTTCGCCGTGGCGATTCAGATCCATTCGCTGGCGCTGGCCGCCGCAGGCATGGTGATCGCCGGTTACGCCTATGGCGCGATCTTCGTCGGCAGCGCCACGCTGGTGAATCTGATTTCACCGAAAGCCAGCCATGCGCGTTTGATCTCCCTGTTCTACGTGATCGCGTATATCGCTAACTGGGTGCCGATCCTGTTAGGCGTTGTGATCGACCACGCCGATTTGCATTTGGCGACCCACTTGTTATTCCTGAGCAGCGCCGTGATTTGTTTGATGTTGAGCGTCATGGTAACGCGTGCGGGCTTCCCTCGCTGAAACCGGCGTTCGGGAGGGGGGCGACAGGCGTCGCATGTAGGCATTTCATTTGAGATCGTGATTTCCCTGGTGTTGTGTTATTCCAGCGTGCTCATCACGCTGGCTTTTTTTTGTGATACATATTGCTTTTTTGATATTTACATTTCCTTATTTGCATTTTTTTCGTGATTTTAGTCACGAAAAAATCACTCGCTTCGGGTAAACTGCGCGCTTTATTTTTGCCGCAGGTCACTTTATGAACGTTCTTTTCGCCATTGCCGTTACTACCGGGATCCTCTCCGGCGTTTGGGGCTGGGTTGCCGTCAGCCTGGGGCTGATCGGTTGGGCCGGTTTTCTCGGCTGCACGGCGTATTTCGCCTGCCCGCAGGGCGGGCTGAAAGGGCTGTTGATCGGTGCGTTGACCTGCTGCAGCGGCGTCTTCTGGGCAATGGCGATCATCCACGGCAGCGAACTGGCGCCGCAGTGGAATCTGCTGGGGTATCTGCTGACCGGCGTCGTGGCGTTCCTGATGTGCATTCAGGCCAAACAGCAGTGGCTGGGGTTCGTGCCCGGCACCTTTATCGGCGCCTGTGCGACCTTCGCCGGCGGCGGCGATTGGCCGCTGGTGACGCTTTCCCTGCTGGTGGGCCTGCTATTCGGCTATGCGATGAAAAACAGCGGTCTGTGGTGGGCGGCGCGCAGCGAAAAAGCCCGCGCTACGCCGCCGATTGGCCCGAATGCCGGCTCAAACGGTGCCGCCGAGTGAGAGACGGCAGTTCACCACCAGCGTTTGGTTACCCGGAGTTTGGGTTACGCCGGCCCATTGTGCGATGTCCTGTCGCGTAACGCGGAGGTGTTTCATTCGGGGGCCTTCACGGGCGGCGCGGCAAGGGGGATAGCGGCATGTTAACCCATCGATTTGGCGATAACAATGAATGTACTTCTATTGAAAATAGCCGTTTTTCAATCGGATAGATAAGTTTTACCCGCTGGCTGCCTGCGTGAGATCACGTTAAGGGTAACAGGGTTTCGTAACATGATTTTCAGTGATTTCCATCACGTTTTTACCGGTAACAATCGGCTGAGATAGAAGCCTGTCCGATTGGAGGCCTGATGGCCGGGAATCACTATGAACAATCTGTTTTCACTGGATAACAAGACCGTCTTGATCACCGGCGCCTCGCGCGGCATCGGTTTTCTGCTGGCACGCGGCCTGGCGCAGCAAGGCGCGCATATTCTGGTCAACGCCACCACCGAAGAGCATGCCCGGCACGCCGCCGAACGTTTGCGCGAAGAGGGGCTGCGCGCCGAGGCGGCGGCGTTCGATGTCACCGATTCCCAGGCGGTGCATGCCGCCATCGACCGTATCGAAGCGGACATCGGCGCGATAGACGTTTTGATCAACAACGCCGGCATCCAGCGCCGCCACCCGTTCACCGAGTTTCCGGAGCAAGACTGGGACGACATCATTGCCGTCAACCAGAAGGCGGTCTTCATCGTGTCGCAGACCGTGGCGCGTTACATGGTGCCGCGCCGGCGCGGCAAGATAGTCAACATCGGCTCGATGCAAAGTGAGCTGGGCCGCGACACCATCACCCCTTATGCGGCGTCCAAAGGGGCGGTGAAAATGCTCACGCGCGGCATGTGCGTGGAGCTGGCGCGCTACAACATTCAGGTCAACGGCATTGCCCCCGGCTACTTCAAAACCGAGATGACGCAGGCGCTGGCCGACGATCCGGCCTTCACCGCCTGGCTGACCCAACGCACGCCCGCCGCGCGCTGGGGCGATCCGCAGGAGCTGATCGGCGCGGCGGTGTTCCTGGCCGCCGACGCCTCCGCCTTCGTCAACGGGCAACTGCTGTTTGTCGATGGCGGCATGTCGGCGGCGGTGTAATCTTTTTCCGTGGAGTCTTGCGATGAAAATTCAAACTCAGTCCTGCGTGGTCAAAGGCAAGCGAGACGTGGCGGTGATCGCGCAAGAAGTGGATTATCGAGGGCAGGGAACGCTGGTGAAAATCAGCCGCGGCGGCATCTGCGGCTCGGATCTGCATTACTTCCAGGAAGGCAAGGTCGGCAATTTTCAGGTGCGTCAGCCGATGGTGCTGGGCCATGAGGTGATCGGTGAGGTGGTCGCCAGCGATTCGCCGCAGTTGCCGGCCGGGCAGAAGGTGGCGCTCAATCCCAGCAAACCCTGCGGGCAGTGCAAATACTGTCTGGAGCAGCAAAGCAATCATTGCGTCGAGATGCGCTTTTTCGGCAGCGCGATGTATTTTCCGCACGTCGACGGCGCTTTTACCCAATACAAAGTGGTGGATAGCGCGCAGTGCATTCCTTACGCCGCCGATCGCGACGACAGGGTGATGGTGTTCGCCGAACCGCTGGCGGTGGCTGTCCACGCGGCGAAGCAGCCCGGCGATGTGGCGGGGAAAAAGATCTTCGTGTCCGGCGTCGGCCCGATCGGCTGTCTGCTGGTGGCGGCGCTGAAAGCGCTGGGCGCCGCCGAGATTGTCTGCGCCGATCTCAGTCCGCGCTGCCTGGCGATCGCCAGCCAAATGGGGGCCAATCGGTGCCTGCATGCCGCGGATGACGATTTTAGCGACTATCAGCAGGATAAGGGCTATTTCGATGTCGCCTTCGAAGTGGCGGGACATCCGCTGTCGCTGCAGCGCTGTCTGGAGATCACCCGCGCCAAAGGCACCGTGGTGCAGGTCGGCATGGGCGGCAGCTTCCCTGATTTTCCGCTGATGTTGTTGATCGCCAAAGAGTTGAACCTGCTCGGATCGTTTCGCTTCGTGGCGGAATTCGCGCTGGCGGTGGCCTGGCTGGCCGGCGATGTGGTCGATCCGCTGCCGCTGTTGTCGGCGGAATTCGCCGGGGACCAACTGGCGCAGGCGCTGGAGTTTGCCGGCGACAAGCGCCAGGCCGCCAAGGTGCAATTGGTGTTTTAGGGTAAAAGTCCGATGGCCGCAGGCGACGATCCTTGTCTATAGTGTAGGAACGCTTAATTTTTCAACCACGGAGATCTCACTATGGCAAGACATTCGGATGCTGAGCAAACTACGCTGGATGACGATCTGAGAATGCTGACCGAGACGCTGGAAGAAGTGTTGCAATACACCGGCGATCGCGCGGATCAGGCCTACATTGACATCAAGTCGCACGCCGAGCAGGCGCTGAGTGAGGTCAAGGCGCGCTGGGCGAACACCGGCGAATCCTACTATGCGCGCGCCAAAGAAGCGGTGCACCGCACCGACGACTACGTGCGGGATAAACCCTGGCACAGCGTAGGCATCGGTGCCACCGTCGGGCTGGTGCTGGGGCTGCTGCTGGCCCGCAAATAAATCATGTCATCGGGGCGGCGCAGGCCGCCTCGTGCTTTTCTGCAGACTGTGTCGTTCATCCCGCCGTTTCCCCGATCGCTTTCCCTTATCCCGCCTATACTTCCCGCTGGCCGCCGTTGGAGCGCCTTTATCTCCCTTGTTTTTGTATGGACGGATTGAGCCGGCGCCGCCGCAAGTGTAAAGTGTTTGTGTTTTAATTGTTTATTTTTTGTTCTAAATCAAACAATTATCTGGTGTAAACACCCAGGGATATACGGCGTTCTTGCGCTGGCGCAAAAGCCGTGAAAATAACACCTCATATAATACAGAACGTAACTACAGGCGCGGCGTCCGTCGGCTGCGCCGGGGACGATCTCTGCTAACTGACTTGTGAGCGAACTATGTCGACAAGTGTTTTTAATCGCCGGTGGGCGGCTGTGCTGCTCGAGGCGCTGGCCCGTCATGGGGTGCGGCATGTTTGTATCGCTCCGGGATCGCGCTCCACGCCGCTGACGCTGGCCGCCGCGGCCAACCGATCGTTTATCTGCCATACCCATTTTGATGAGCGCGGGCTCGGTCATTTGGCGCTCGGGCTGGCGAAGGCGGCGCGTGAGCCGGTGGCGGTGATCGTTACGTCCGGCACCGCGGCGGCGAACCTTTATCCCGCGTTGATCGAAGCCGGCCTGACCGGTGAACGGCTGGTGTTTCTCACCGCCGATCGGCCGCCGGAACTGATCGACTGCGGCGCCAATCAGGCGATCCGTCAAAACGGTCTCTACAGCAGCCACCCGACGTTGGCGATCGATCTGCCGCGCCCTACGCCGGATATTCCGGCCGCGTGGCTGGCCTCCAGCGTCGACAGCGCGATGGCGCGCCTGCAGCACGGCGCTTTGCACATCAACTGCCCGTTCGCCGAGCCGCTGTACGGCGGCGACGAACGTCACTATGCCGATTGGTCCGCCGCGCTGGGCGACTGGTGGCAGAGCGATCGTCCGTGGCTGCAGGAAAGCGAGACGCATGCGGCGCCATTGCCGCAGCCGGACTGGTTCTTCTGGCGGCAGAAACGCGGCGTGGTGCTGGCCGGGCGCATGAGCGCGCAAGAGGGCGCTCAGGTGGCCGAATGGGCCGCAACGCTGGGCTGGCCGCTGATCGGCGACGTGCTGTCGCAGACCGGGCAACCGCTGCCCTGCGCCGATTTGTGGCTCGCTCACCCGCAGGCGCAGCGCGTACTGCAAGATGCGCAACTGGTGGTGCAGTTCGGCGGCAGCCTGACCGGCAAACGCCTGCTGCAGTGGCAGGCGCAGTGCCGGCCGGAAGAGTATTGGGTCATCGACGAGCTGCCGGGGCGGCTCGATCCGGCCCAGCACCGGGGGCGGCGACTGCGCGCCGGCGTGGCGCAGTGGTTGGCGCAGCACCCGGCACAGCCGCGCGCGCCGTGGGCCGCCGGGCTGGCCGCGTTGGCGGATAAGGCGCTGACGGCGGCATCCACGCATCTGCACGATAACTTTGGCGAAGCGCAGCTGGCGCATCGCCTGCCGGAACTGCTGCCGGAGAACGGCCAGCTGTTTCTCGGCAACAGCCTGGTGGTGAGACTGATTGACGCGTTAACGCCATTGCCCGTCGCCTACCCGGTATTCAGCAACCGCGGCGCCAGCGGCATCGACGGCCTGGTCTCCACCGCCGCCGGCGTGCAGCGCGCAACCGCCAGGCCTACGTTGGCGGTGGTGGGCGATCTTTCCGCTCTGTATGACCTCAATGCGCTGGCGCTGCTGCGCCAGAGCTCGGCGCCAACGGTGTTGATCGTCGTCAACAACAACGGCGGCCAAATTTTCTCGCTGCTACCGACGCCGGAAGAGGATCGTCAGCGCTTTTACTGCATGCCGCAGAACGTCGAGTTTAGCCACGCGGCGGCGATGTTCCAGCTGGGTTACGCGCGGCCGGAGAACTGGAGCCAGCTGCAACAGGCGGTTGAACAAGGCTGGCGGCGCAGCGGCGCCACGCTTATCGAACTGCAGGTGCCGCCGAGCGCGGGGGCCGAAAGCCTGCAATACCTGGTGCAACAGATGGCGGTGCAATGATGCTGGCGACGCGAATTTTGCAACAGGGCGAAGCGGGCCGCCCGTGGCTGGTGTGGCTGCATGGCCTGCTCGGCAACAACAATGAATGGCGGGTGATCGCCGCACGCTGCCCGGAATGGCCGTCGCTGGCCATCGATCTGCCCGGCCACGGCGATTCCGTGGCGGTGAGCTGCCACGGCTTCGACGACATCAGCGCGCAGATTGCCGCCACGCTGCAGCTGCGCAATATCGAACGCTATTGGCTGGTGGGCTACTCGCTCGGCGGGCGCATCGCCATGTATCACGCCTGCCACGGCCGTCATGCCGGCCTGCAGGGAGTGATCGTCGAGGGCGGCAACCCGGGGCTGGAGGACGAAGAGCAGCGCCGCCGGCGCTGCGAACAGGATGCGCTGTGGGCGGCGCGTTTTCGCAGTGAGCCGATCGCCGAGGTCCTGGCGGACTGGTATCAGCAGCCGGTGTTCAAAGAGCTTAGCCACGTGCACCGCCAGGCGCTGATCGCCGCGCGCTCGGTCAACAGCGGCCCGGCGATCGCCGACATGCTCGAAGCCACGTCGCTCGGGCGGCAGCCCTATCTGGCGCCGCAGCTGCGCCAACTGAGCGTGCCGCTGCAGGTGCTGTGCGGTGAGAACGACCCCAAATTTCAACGGCTGGCGCGCGACGCCGGGTTGCCGTTGCGCATCGTGCCGCAGGCCGGCCACAACGCGCATCTGGCCAATCCGCAGGAGTTCGTCGCCGAGCTGCAGACCTTTCTCGTTAACCCTGGTTAAAGGAACCGAACATGCTTTATCCGAATGAAGAACAGCTGTATGCCGCCATCGCCTGGCAGGATTGCACCGGCGATTTCGAAGACATTCTGTATCACAAGTCCGCCGACGGCATCGCCAAAATCACCATCAACCGGCCGCAGGTGCGCAACGCGTTTCGTCCGCAAACGGTCAAAGAGATGATCGACGCGCTGGCCAACGCCCGTTACGACGACGGCATCGGCGTCATTATTCTGACCGGCGCCGGCGATAAGGCCTTCTGCTCCGGCGGCGATCAGAAAGTGCGCGGCGACTACGGCGGCTATCGCGACGACAGCGGCGTACATCACCTCAACGTGCTGGACTTCCAGCGCCAGATCCGCACCTGCCCGAAACCGGTGGTGGCGATGGTGGCCGGTTATTCGATCGGCGGCGGCCACGTGTTGCACATGATGTGCGATCTGACCATCGCGGCGGATAACGCCATCTTCGGCCAGACCGGCCCGAAAGTGGGCTCGTTCGACGGCGGCTGGGGCGCGTCTTACATGGCGCGCATCGTCGGCCAGAAGAAGGCGCGCGAAATCTGGTTCCTGTGCCGCCAGTACGACGCCGCCGCCGCGCTGGACATGGGGCTGGTCAATACCGTGGTGCCGCTGGCCGATCTGGAAAAAGAGACGGTGCGCTGGTGCCGCGAAATGCTGCAGAACAGCCCGATGGCGCTGCGCTGCCTGAAGGCGGCGCTGAACGCCGACTGCGACGGCCAGGCCGGTTTGCAGGAGCTGGCGGGCAACGCCACCATGCTGTTCTACATGACCGACGAAGGGCAGGAAGGGCGCAACGCGTTCAACGAGAAGCGTCAGCCGGACTTCAGCAAATTCAAGCGTAACCCGTAATGAGCGGGGTAAACCGCAGCGCGGCGCTTTACCGTTACAGCCTGCCGATGGAGGCGGGCGTGGTGCTGCGCAATCAGCGGTTGAAAACGCGTGACGGATGGGTGGTGCAGCTGCGTCAGGGCGAGCGTGAAGGCTGGGGCGAGATCGCGCCGCTGCCGGAATTCAGCCGGGAAACGTTGGCGCAGGCCGAACGGGCCGCGTTGGACTGGCTGCAGGCCTGGTTGGCGGGCAACGAACCGGATGACAGCACGCTGCCCTCGGTGGCCTTTGGGATTAGCTGCGCGCAGGCCGAGCTGGAGCAGCGCTTGCCGACGCAGGCGGATTTTCGCAAGGCGCCGCTGTGCACCGGCGATCCGGACGAGCTGTTCGAGATATTGAGCGCCTTGCCGGGCGAGAAAGTCGCGAAAGTGAAGGTGGGGCTGTATGAGGCGGTGCGCGACGGCATGATCGTCAACGTGCTGCTGGAGGCGCTGCCGGATCTGCGGCTGCGGCTGGATGCCAACCGCAGCTGGACCCGCGCCAAAGCCGACGGTTTCGCCAAATACGTCAACCCGGCGTGGCGCGATCGCATCGCCTTTTTGGAAGAGCCCTGCAAGACCCGTGATGAATCGCGCGATTTCGCCCGGGCGACCGGCATTGCCATCGCCTGGGATGAGAGCGTGCGTGAGGCGGACTTTGTGGTGCAGGCCGAGCCGGGCGTGGCAGCCATCGTGATCAAGCCGACGCTGGTCGGCAGCCTGGCGCGCTGCCAGGCGCTGGTGGCGCAGGCGCATGCGGCGGGGCTGACGGCGGTGATCAGTTCTAGCATCGAGTCCAGCCTGGGGTTAACCCAGCTGGCGCGCATCGCCCGCTGGCTGACGCCGGACACCGTGCCGGGGCTGGATACGCTGGGGCTGATGCAGGCGCAGGTGCTGCGGCCTTGGCCAGGCAGCGCATTGCCGCTGCTGGATATTTCGGCGCTGGAGTGCCTATGGCGCCGTTAAGCGATTGGCCGTGGCGACACTGGGCGCGCCTTCAGCCGCAGGCGACGGCCCTGTTGCTCGGCGAACGGCCGCTGAGCTGGCTGGCGTTGCAAAGCCAGGTGGATGAACTGGCGGCGGATTTTCAGCACCAGGGCGTAGAACCGGGCTGCGGTGTGGCGCTGTGCGGTAAAAACAGCTATCCGCTGCTGCTGGCCTATCTGGCGCTGCTGCAGTGCGGCGCACGCCTGTTGCCGCTCAATCCCGCCTTGCCGACGCCGCTGCTGGCGCAGCTGTTGCCGGAATTGGATATGACCTTTGTCTTCGGCCCGGACTCGTTGCCGGCGCTGCCGGAAGAGATGATTCGATTGACCCCGCCCTCGACCGAGCCGCGTTGGCCAGACCTGCCGACGTGGGAGGCGCAGCGTCTGGCGACGCTGACGTTGACCTCCGGTTCCAGCGGCATGCCGAAGGCGGCGGCGCACAGCTACGCCAACCATCTGGCCAGCGCCGCCGGGGTGTTGCAGCTGATGGATTTTCAACGCGAGGATTGCTGGCTGCTGTCACTGCCGCTGTTTCACGTCTCCGGCCAGGGCATCGTCTGGCGCTGGTTGGCGGCGGGCGCGCGGCTGGCGGTGCGCGAGACGCACCCGCTGGCGGAGGCATTGGCAGGATGCACGCATGCTTCGCTGGTGCCGACGCAGCTCTGGCGGCTGTTGGCGCAACCGCTGACGGGCATGACGCTGAAGGCGGTGCTGCTCGGCGGCGCGATGATCCCGGTGGAGCTGACCGAACGGGCGGAGGCGGCGGGGATCCACTGCTGGTGCGGCTACGGGCTGACCGAACTGGCCTCCACGGTGTGCGCCAAGCGCGCCGATGCGCGGCCGGGCGTTGGCCTGCCGCTCGGCGGCCGCGAAGTAAAGCTGGTGGACGAAGAAGTCTGGATCCGCGCCGACAGCCTGGCGCTCGGCTACTGGCGTCATGGGCATCTGCAGCCGTTGGCCGATGAGCAGGGCTGGTTCGCGACCCGCGATCGCGGCGTGATGGCGGAGGGGGAACTGCGCATTCTCGGCCGGCTGGACAACCTGTTTTTCAGCGGCGGCGAAGGGGTGCAGCCGGAAGATATCGAACGCGTGCTGGCGGCGCATCCGCAGATATCGCAGGCGTTTGTGGTGCCGGTGGCGGACGCCGAATTCGGCCAGCGGCCGGTGGCGGTGATCGACGGCGATCCGGCGCTGTCGTTGGGGGCGCTGCTCGCCTGGTCGCAGGATAAGCTGGCCAATTTCCAACGCCCGACGGCATTGCTTCCGCTGCCTGACGAGCTGAAAAACGGCGGCATCAAGATTTCGCGCCGCCAGTTGCAGCAGTGGGTGGCGCAGCGTCTCTCCCAGGCATAAAAAAGCCGCCCGAAAGGGCGGCTGAGTGGATGGCAGCAGGAGGTTATTTCAGCCCCAACGCCTTGGCGACGCCGGCGCCGTAGTCCGGGTGCACCTTGGTGAACAGCTCGACCTGACGGCGCTGAATTTGTTCCGGCACCTGCGACAGTTCGCCGGCGATGCGGGTGAACATGCGCTGGTGCTCTTCGGCGCTCAGCAGGTTGAACAGCGCGCGCGGCTGGCTGTAGTAATCGTCGTCTTCACGATGGTTCCAGTGGTCGGCCGCGCCCTCAATGCTCAGCGGTGGTTCGCTGAAGTCCGGCTGCTCCTGGAACAGGCCGAAGCTGTTCGGCTCGTAGGTGGCGCCGTTGCCGCTGTTGCCGTCCACGCGCATCGCGCCGTCGCGATGGTAGTTGTGGAACGGGCATTTGGCGCCGTTCACCGGGATCTGGTGGTGGTTGACGCCCAGGCGGTAGCGGTGCGCATCGCCATAGGAGAACAGACGGCCCTGCAGCATTTTATCCGGCGAGAAACTGATGCCCGGCACCACGTTGGCGGGGTTCATCGCCACCTGCTCGACCTCGGAGAAGTAGTTGTCGGGATTGCGGTTCAGCTCGAAATAACCGACGTCGATCAGCGGGTAGTCGCCGTGCGGCCACACCTTGGTCAGATCGAACGGGTTATAGGGCGTCTGCGAGGCCTCGTGTTCCGGCATGATCTGAATTTGCAGCTTCCAGCGCGGGAAGTCGCCGCGTTTGATCGCCTCGAACAGATCGCGCTGTGAGCTTTCGCGATCCTTGGCGATGATCGCTTCTGCCTCTTCATCCATCAGGTTTTCAATGCCTTGTTCGCAGCGGAAGTGGAATTTCACCCAGAAGCGCTCGTTGGCGGCATTGATAAAGCTGAAGGTGTGGCTGCCGAAGCCGTGCATGTGGCGGTAGGACTTTGGAATACCGCGATCGCTGAAGTCGATGGTCAACTGGTGCAGTGATTCCGGCAGGTGGGAGAAGAAGTCCCACTTGTAGACCGGGTTACGCAGGTTGGTATGCGGATCGCGTTTCACCACGTGGTTGAGATCGGGGAATTTCAGCGGATCGCGCAGATAGAACACCGGCGTATCGTTACCCACCAGATCCCAGTTGCCTTCTTCGGTATAGAACTTCATGGCGAAGCCGCGAATGTCGCGTTCGGCGTCGGCGGCGCCGCGTTCACCGGCGACGGTGGAGAAGCGGATAAACATGTCGGTCTGCTTACCGATTTCGGAGAAGATCTTGGCGCGGGTGTAGCGGGTGATGTCGTGGGTGACGGTAAAGGTGCCGTAGGCGCCGGATCCCTTGGCATGCATGCGGCGCTCGGGGATGACTTCACGGTCGAAGTGGGCCAGTTTTTCCAGGAACCACACGTCCTGCAACAGCATCGGGCCGCGTTTGCCTGCGGTGATCACGTTATTGTTATCGACAACCGGGGCGCCGGCTGCGGTGGTCAGTCCTTTCTTGCTCATCACTTGCTCCTTATCGTAGTGCAGTTAAGTAAAGACTCGGGCGGTTTAAGCGTTCATCAGCATAGTCCTTTGGCGGGGCTTCTTCCCCTGACCTTGGTCAAAGCCACTACTAGTTGTAGCCCTATTGCCGAGCGACGGCAAATAGGTCTCGGTTATCGTTGGCATCGCCTTGACGAATATAGATTGTTGTTTGCAAATATTTACATTTATTTGATTATTGAAGAATTTTTTCGCTTTTATCCCTTAAATACGCATTGCGCTTTGGTATAGACTCGTGACGTTATTATTATGCGTTGATTCGATCATTCGATACGGATGACAAACCAGAGGGAAAGATGATGAAAAAGACTTGGGTCGCGTGCGCGGCAGGATTGCTGTTGGTGACCGGCGCGGCGAACGCCATCAGCGTGTCGGGCGAAGCCGGGCAGCACTACACCAACCTGGGCGTTGGCATGAGCACCGGCTCTTCAGGTCTGGGCCTGACCGGCAACTGGGCGCGCAGCGACCACGACGGCAACGTCGGCAGCGTGGGGTTGAACTTCGGCGTGCCGCTGGGGCCGTTGACGGCGACCGTGGGTGCCAAAGCGCTGTACCTCAGCCCGAAAGACGGGAAGAGCGGCGGGGCGGTGGCGCTGGGCGGCGGCCTGGAGTGGGAAATTAACCGTTACTTCAGCCTGCACGGCGAAGGTTACTTTGCCCCTGAGTCTTTCACCAGCGGCGTGAAGGCCTATAACGAAGCCAGCGGCGGCCTGCGCTGGAAGTTCCGTCCGCTGAGCGTGGACGTGGGCTACCGTTACATGCAGATGGAAGGCAAAGACGGGCGTCGCGACAACACCCTGGCCGATGGCCCTTATGTCGGCGTAGGGCTGAGCTTCTGACGCTCAGCAAAAAGGGGCCGTTGCGGCCCCTTTCTCTTTATCATTCTTTGTCTTTCGTCGCTTACCCGACCGCCGGCAGCATGCCGCTGGCGATGCCCAGTTGGATGGCGATCACCGTTACCCCGCAGACAAACACCAGCGCCAGCGCAGGGGTGCCGCCCCAGACGCGATACTGCGCCTGATGCTTTTGACGCGTCTTCCACACCAGCAGTGAAGGCAGCAGCAGCGCCAGCACCGACAGGGCGATGGCGGCGAATCCCAACGCCAGCACGAAACCGCGTGGATAGAACAGCGCGAAGGCCAGCGGCGGCAGGAAGGTGATGGCGCCGGTTTGCAGGCGGCCACGCACGTTATCTTGCCGCTTGAACAGGTCGGCCAGGAAATCGAACAGCCCGAGCGCCACGCCGAGGAACGAGGTCGCCAGCGCCAGATCGGCGAACAGGTGCACCGCCAGTTCAACGTGCGGCGAAGCTACTGCATCACGCACCGCCTGCAACAGGCCATTCAGCCCGGCCTGCTGCGCCAGAATGCCGACGAAGGTGTCGGAGCTGATGCTACCCAGCGTCGCCAGTTGCCAGAAGATATAGGCCATCAGCGGGATGGCGCTGCCGATGATAAACACCCAGCGCAGTTTGCGAATGTTGCCGCCCATGTAGTTGACGATGCTCGGCACGCTGCCGTGGAAACCGAAAGAGGTGAAGATCACCGGAATGGCCGACAGCGCCAGGCCTTGCTCCAGCGGCAACGTCATCAGGTTGGTTTGGTGGATATTCGGCAACATCAGGCCGAGCATCACCACCAGAAATACCACTTTGGCGCTGAACAGGATGCGGTTGAACAAGTCGACCGAGTGGGTACCGATGCACACTACGCCACCGGCCACCAGGGTGAACAACAGAACGCCGAGCGACACCGGGAAGTCCTGCGATGTCCATTGGCTGATGCTGGTGGCGAGCAGTTCGCCGGCGCCACTGATGTAGGCGGCGGTGAGGGCGTACATCAGAAACATCATGCTGAAGCTGGTCAGCCACTGGCCGCCGCCGCCGAGATAACGTTTGGCGAGGGTACCCAGACCGGTATCCGCCTGCTCATGCTGGTAAACCTCTACCAGCAGCAGCGCGGTGTAACACATCAATAGCCACAGCCCGACCAGTAAGGCCAGCGTGACGCCGAAGCCGACGCCGGCCGCCGCCAGCGGCATCGCCAGCATCCCGGCGCCAATGGTGGTGCCCGCCACGATAAAAACACTGCCAAGAGTGCGATTCTTCACGTTTTTTCTCTACCAGCCGAAAGATTTTGAAAATTATAGGTAACGATTTATGAGGATGGCAGGATAGTGGAAGCCCTAATTTGTGTCAAACCGACGTTACGCATGGTGTACATTAATGTTTACATTGCAGTGGGCTGCATGGCGCATGAGAAACGAACCCATGGCTGAAATTATCCGCAGGCGGCTAGTGAAAAGTTATTTACGGGCTTCTATAGTGGAATGACCAAAAAATGTGGGAGAGATCAATGTTAAGGGTGGAGATGCTCAGCACCGGCGATGAGGTGCTGCACGGGCAAATTATTGATACCAACGCCGCCTGGCTGGCGGACTACCTGTTCCAGCAGGGCGTGCCGATGAGCGGGCGTGAAACGGTTGGGGACAGCCTCTCTGCGTTGATCGAGATCCTGCAGGAACGCAGCCACATCGCCGATGTGTTGATCGTCAACGGCGGCCTGGGGCCGACCAGCGACGATCTCAGCGCGCTGGCCGCCGCGAAAGCCAGCGGTGTAGAGCTGGTCGAACGGGCTGACTGGTTGGCGCGCATGGAAGCCTATTTCGCCGAGCGCGGGCGGCCGATGGCCGCTTCCAACCGCAAGCAGGCGCAGATCCCGGCCAACGCGGAAATGCTGGATAACCCGGTAGGCACCGCCTGCGGGTTCGCGCTGCAGCTGAACCAATGCCTGATGTTCTTCACCCCCGGCGTGCCGTCGGAATTCAAAGTGATGGTCGAACAGCAGATCGTGCCGCGTCTGCGCCAGCGCTTCACCTTGCCGGCGCCGCCGCTGTGCTTGCGCCTGACCACCTTCGGCACCTCCGAGAGCGATCTGGCCGCCGAGCTGGACGGCATGCCGCTGCCGCCGGATGTGGTGTTGGGTTACCGTTCCTCCAGCCCGATCATCGAACTGAAGCTGACCGGGCCGGAAAGCCGGCGTGCGGAGATGGAGCTGGCCTGGCGACGCGTGCGCGAAGTGGCGGGGGACAACTGCATCTTTGAAGGCACCGACGGGTTGCCGGCGACGCTGACGCAGCGTCTGAATCAGCAAGGGCTGAAGCTGGCGTTGAGCGAGCAGTTCAGCGGCGGTTTGATCAATCTGCAGCTGCAGAGCGAAGGGGCGCCGCTGGCGGGGGGCGAGCTGCTGCCGGCGCACTGCATCGAAACGCTGGAAACGACGCTGGCGCGCGCCCGCTCGCTGGCGGAATTGACCGGTGCACCGTTGGCGTTGGCGGTCAGCGCCATGCGCGATGAGCAGGTGAGCATTGCGCTGCACACGCCGCGCGGCGGCATTGGCCAGACCGTGCGTTATCGCGCGTCGCGCCACGGCCTGCGGCTGCGGCAGGAGTCGGTCGCGATGCTGGCGTTGGATATGCTGCGCCGCTGGCTGAATGGGGGCCAGGCGTGCGGTAAAAACGCCTGGCTGGAGGTGGTGGAAATTATCGAGTGACGCTCATGGCGCTGAGTTGTCTGACTCACTGTTTTGTTGTAGCCGTTCGGACGCTAGGCGTGAAAGACGTATTGCCGCGGCGCCTCGCGTTTGCAGCTCTGTACCGTAGTTCCTGAGCGCCTGCGCGGCGCTGTCTGAGTGCGCCAGATGCGCCGCCAGGCTGGCGGCGTCTACCAGTGCGGTGTTGGCGCCGAGCCCACCCGCCGGGCTCATGGCGTGCACGGCGTCGCCGAGAAAGGCGATGCGTTCGCTGTGCCATTCTGGCATCGCCGCCGTAACCTGCACCGTCCGCACGCTGAGCGACAGGGGATCCGCCAGCGCTAACGCCGTTTGCAAGGCGGGCGCCCATCCCTGCGAGATATGCCGTACGCGCGCCTGCAGCGCAGCGGTTCCCTCAGTTCGCACCGGCCCGCCGAGACGCCCAGCCGATCCGATACAGGCCCAATAGAGATAGTCGTCGACCGGTGAGAGGCGGCAATCGGGTGCGTAGTCGGCCGCCAGCTGCGCCATGGGGGCCTGAAAGCGCATCGGTTCAAGCACCAGCGACACGCCGTCGGCGAAGATCACCGATACGCCGTTCAGCAGCTCGGGGGCCAATTGGGCCCGGGTCGCCGCATCGAGCGGCGTTTTACCGTAAAGGGTGACCGCGCCGCTGTCTTCGGGCCCCGCCTCGGGCAGGCAGCGCCGCCGCACCAGCGAGTTGACGCCGTCGGCGGCGATCAGCACATCGACCCGCACGTGTTCGCCGTTGGCGAACTGCAGTTCCACGCCCTGCGGCGTTTGTGCAAATTCACGCAAGGTATGGCCGAAGCGCACCTGGTCTTGCAGGCCGGCAAGCAGGATCTCGCGCAGCGTTTGGCGATGAATGCCGAGATCGCCGCTCGGTTCTTGCGTTTGGCGCTGGCTGGAGGGCAACCAGTGCTCGGGGCGTCGGCTGGTGAGCGGGGCAAGCTGCGGATCCCATAGATTGCTCTCGCCGCTGTTTTGCGCGCTGCCGGCGCAGAGCAACCGGTAGTGTGCCGGCGGCAGGCAGGCGGCCAGCGCCTGCTGGCCCGACGGATCGATGCGCAGCCGGTAGCCCTGATCGCGCGCCTGCGGTGTGGCGTCGCGTTCAAATACCGTGGCGTGGATGCCGAAGCGGCGCAGTCCCTGAGCCAGACACAGGCCGCCGGGCCCTGCGCCGATAATGCCAATGCTGAGTGTTGTCATCATATTCCCTCGTGAAACAGTGGCCACAGACGGTCGCGGCCGGAAGCATTTCATTATGTCGGCGCAGGAAAAGGTTGGTATAACGGTATCTGGACTCAAAATAGTGATTAGTGGCCAATATGGATGCAAACCTTCATGCGCTCGACGCTGACTGCAGCGAATGGTCGGCGGGCCCCTGGCTTATCGCGCTTGGCGGCCGCGATGCGGCAGGCCGGGAGTATCGGTTGGGCACGCGAGAATACGACTGGCATCAGCATGTGCGCGGGCAGTTGCTGTGCGTCGAAAGCGGCTTGTTGCATGTACGCACGGCGCAGGGCGATTGGGTGCTGCCGCCTCAGCGGGCGGGTTGGATCCCGCCGGCGACGGAGCACCGGGTACAGGTCTGCGGCGCGCTGAGCGGCTGGAGTTTGCTGCTGGCGCCGGAGGCCTGCCACGAGCTGTCGAATACACCTTGCGTTATCGGCATCAGCGCCGTGCTGCAGGCGCTGGCTCAGCGTGCGGAAGGCTGGGATAAACGCTGCGCGCTTACCCTGGAGCAGGATCGTATGGCGCAGGTGATGCGGGATGAGATACGTCAGGCGCCGACGGAGCCGCTGTATTTGCCGATGTCGTCCCATCCGCGCCTGGCCAGCGTTCTGCAGGCCTTGCTGGCGCAACCGGGGAGCGAACGTTCACTGGAGGCGTGGGCTGAATGGGGAGCGATGTCGCCGCGTACCCTGCGGCGGCTGATGATCGGCGAGACGGGGTTGAGTTTTGCCCAGTGGCGTCAGCAGGCCCGGTTGTCATATGCGTTGGCGAAGCTGGCCGAAGGCGAAACGGTGCTGCAGATTGCGGAGGCGCTGGGGTATGCCTCGCCGAGCAATTTTATCGCCATGTTTCGTAAAGCCTTCGGCGATTCCCCGGCGCGTTATTTTTCCACATCGGCGGGAAAGGGGCGCTAAGCGAAATACTTTGAGGATAGTTATATATCCCTGATTAATCATAATCTTATAGGGGATATTCGCGGTGAGGGAATGCGGTTACTCTCTTGACGGGTGCTTGAGACTGTTCGTCTTGGGCATTGTGTGACAAGGCGGATAGATGAAAGCCCCAGACTGACTCTCAATCAGAATGGGGCTGCACATACCGCCTAGACACCGGTATGGTAGCCCCTTCACAGCAAGGAGGCAAGCATGCGCTTAAGGCATGTGTTTCACTCGCTAACCGTTGTATGTATTACGGTTTTGTTATTTATCTGGATGATAAGAGACTCGCTGTGCGAGCTGAAAATCTACCAGGAAAATATCACTATCCTGATCAGGTTGGCGTGTGAGGTGAAGCGGTAATCATAGGGCGGGGGCAACCCCGCCTTCTGGTCTCCAGGCGCGGTTTCCGGCACCCGACGTTAAATTTCCAGCTCGATATCCGTCAGCGGCATGCAGCAGCAGGGCAGGATCTCGCCGGCGTTGATAAACGCCAGCGGCTGTTGGCGGTAGGCCACTTCGCCTTTCACCAGCTTCAGGCGGCAGGCGCCGCAATAGCCGGAGCGGCATTGGTACTCCACCTGCACGTCGTGCAGCTCCAGCACGTCGAGCAGGCAGTTTTCACTGTTAGGGCAAGAGAGCTGCGTGCCGGCGGCGCGCAGCGTTACGGTTGGCGTCGCCATCGCTTACAGTTCGAAGTCGCTCAGGTCGTCGGCGTTGATCTCCGAGTCGATCTGGCCAACCAGGTAGGAGCTCACTTCCACTTCCTGCGGCGCTACCTGCACGTTGTCGGACACCAACCAGGCGTTGATCCACGGGATCGGGTTGGAGCGGGTTTCGAACGGCAGACCGAGGCCGACCGCCTGCATGCGGATATTGGTGATGTATTCCACATACTGGCACAGGATGTCTTTGTTCAGGCCAATCATCGAGCCGTCGCGGAACAGGTATTCCGCCCACTCTTTCTCCTGCTGGGCGGCCAGCACGAACAGATCGTAGCACTCTTGCTGGCACTCCTCGGCGATCTCTGCCATTTGAGGATCGTCGGCGCCTGAACGCATCAGGTTCAGCATGTGCTGGGTGCCGGTCAGGTGCAGCGCTTCGTCGCGGGCGATCAGTTTGATGATCTTGGCGTTGCCTTCCATCAATTCGCGCTCGGCGAACGCGAAGGAGCAGGCAAAGCTGACGTAGAAGCGGATCGCTTCCAGCGCGTTCACGCTCATCAGGCACAGGTACAGCTGCTTCTTCAGCGCACGCAGATTGACGGTGACGGTTTTACCGTTCACCTGGTGGGTGCCTTCACCCAGCAGGTGATAGTAGCTGGTCATCTCGATCAGATCGTCGTAGTAGCCGGAAATGTCTTTCGCGCGCTTCTTGATCTCTTCGTTGGTGACGATGTCGTCGAACACCAGCGCCGGATCGTTGACGATGTTGCGGATGATGTGGGTGTAGGAACGGGAGTGGATGGTCTCGGAGAACGACCAGGTTTCCACCCAGGTTTCCAGTTCAGGGATCGAGATCAGCGGCAGCAGAGCGACGTTCGGGCTGCGGCCCTGAATGGAGTCCAGCAGGGTCTGATACTTCAGGTTGCTGATGAAGATGTGCTTCTCGTGCTCCGGCAGCGCCTGATAATCGATGCGATCGCGAGAGACGTCAACCTCTTCCGGGCGCCAGAAGAAGGAGAGCTGTTTTTCGATCAGTTTTTCGAAGATTTCATGCTTTTGCTGGTCGAAACGCGCAACGTTTACCGACTGGCCGAAGAACATCGGCTCTTGCAGCTGGTCGTTTTTGGTCTGAGAAAAAGTGGTGTAAGCCATAAGCCTGAATCCATCGTAACGTGGCTAAATGAAGGGGCCGGAAAATTCCGGCCCGCTAGGTCAAACTTTAGATCTTGCAGGCGCCGCTTTCGCAGTCATCATCGCCGGCCTTGGCAGGCTGCAAATCTTCCTGGGCGTCTTCCGCGCCGTCGCGGGTGTTTTGGTAGTACAGCGTTTTCACGCCGAACTTGTAGGTGGTGAGCAGGTCTTTCAACAGCTGCTTCATCGGCACCTTGCCGCCCGGGAAGCGGGTCGGATCGTAGTTGGTGTTGGCCGAAATCGACTGGTCGATGAATTTCTGCATCAGCCCCACCAGCTGCAGATAGCCGTCGTTGCTCGGCATTTCCCACAGCAGCTCGTAGTTGTCTTTCAGACGCTCATACTCCGGCACCACCTGGCGCAGGATGCCGTCTTTCGACGCCTTGATGCTGATGTGGCCGCGCGGCGGCTCGATGCCGTTGGTGGCGTTGGAAATCTGCGAAGAGGTTTCCGACGGCATCAGGGCGGACAGCGTCGAGTTGCGCAGACCGGTTTCCTGGATCTCTTTACGCAGGGTTTCCCAGTCGTAGTGCAGCGGTTCGTTGCAGATCGCATCCAGGTCTTTCTTGTAGGTGTCGATCGGCAGGATACCCTGCGAATAGGTGGTTTCTTTGAACCACGGGCAAGCGCCTTGTTCCTGAGCCAGGCGGTTGGAGGCTTTCAGCAGGTAGTACTGAATGGCTTCGAACGTTTTGTGGGTCAGGTTGTTGGCGCTGCCATCGGAGTAGCGCACGCCGTTCTTCGCCAGGTAATAGGCGAAGTTGATCACGCCAATGCCCAGGGTGCGACGCCCCATCGCGCCACGGTGCGCGGCCTTGATCGGATAATCCTGATAATCCAGCAGGGCGTCGAGCGAGCGCACCGCCAGGGTCGCCAGCTCTTCCAGATCGTCCAGGCTGTCGATCGCGCCCAGGTTGAAGGCGGACAGGGTGCACAGCGCAATTTCGCCGTTCTCGTCGTTGACGTCTTCCAGCGGCTTGGTCGGCAGGGCGATTTCCAGGCACAGGTTGGACTGACGCACCGGCGCGATCTGCGGATCGAACGGGCTGTGGGTGTTGCAGTGGTCGACGTTCTGGATGTAGATGCGGCCGGTAGAAGCGCGTTCTTGCATCATCAGCGAGAACAGCTCAACCGCTTTCACGCGCTTCTGGCGAATGCTGTCGTCTTTCTCGTACTGGGTGTACAGGCGCTCGAATTCGTCCTGATCGGCGAAGAATGCGTCATACAGCCCCGGCACGTCGGACGGGCTGAACAAGGTGATGTCTTCGCCTTTGATCAGGCGCTGGTACATCAGACGGTTCAACTGCACGCCGTAGTCCATGTGGCGCACGCGGTTGCCTTCAACGCCGCGGTTGTTTTTCAGCACCAGCAGGCTTTCCACTTCCAGGTGCCACATCGGGTAGAACAGCGTTGCCGCGCCACCGCGCACGCCGCCCTGCGAGCAGGATTTGACGGCGGTCTGGAAGTGTTTGTAGAACGGAATGCAGCCGGTATGGAAAGCTTCCCCGCCACGGATCGGGCTGCCCAGCGCGCGGATGCGGCCGGCGTTGATGCCGATGCCGGCGCGTTGCGAAACGTATTTCACAATGGCGCTGGAGGTGGCGTTGATGGAGTCCAGGCTGTCGCCGCACTCGATCAGCACGCAGGAGCTGAACTGGCGGGTTGGGGTACGCACGCCGGACATGATCGGCGTAGGCAGCGAAATCTTGAAGGTGGAAATCGCGTCGTAGAAACGTTTGACGTAGTCCAGGCGAGTTTCACGCGGGTAGTTGGAGAACAGGCACGCGGACACCAGCATGTACAGGAACTGGGCGCTTTCGTAGATCTCGCCGCTGACGCGGTTCTGCACCAGATACTTGCCTTCCAGCTGCTTGACGGCGGCATAAGAGAAGTTCATGTCGCGCCAGTGATCGATAAAGGAGTCCATCTGCTCGAACTCTTCAGCGCTGTAGTCTTCCAGCAGATGTTTATCGTATTTGCCCATCTCGACCATGCGCGTCACGTGAGCGTGCAGCTTCGGCGGTTCGAACTGGCCGTAAGCCTTTTTACGCAGATGGAAGATCGCCAGGCGAGCGGCCAGGTACTGATAGTCCGGCGCATCGCGGGAGATCAGATCGGCAGCGGCTTTGATGATGGTTTCGTGAATGTCGGCGGTTTTGATGCCGTCATAAAACTGAATGTGGGAACGCAACTCTACTTGAGAAACCGAGACGTTGTGCAATCCTTCTGCGGCCCAATCGATGACCCGGTGGATTTTGTCGAGGTTGATGCGCTCTTTACGGCCATCGCGTTTAGTTACAAGCAGACTTTGGTTCATGTGGTGTTTTACCTGTCCGTATGGTGCCCCTAAGCAGAAGTGTAGTCGCTCTGCTCAGTATGTAAACACTATATATAGGGGTTGTATGTCGGTGAGGTAACAAGATAGTGAGAAAAAACGGCGTTTGCAAGTGAACAAAACCGGCCTAATTTGTGGATAACTTGGGGGTGAAATGTAACTTGCCGTTCGCAGTGCGCGCCGTGACTGGCGCGACAAGCTTGTCAATAAGCGAGATCAGATTTTACTGAAAAACTGAAAAAACCGATCGTTTGGCGCTTTATTAAACGTTAGAAAAAAACGGCATATTGATCTGATTTAATATTCTAAAAAACTGTCTACAACCACGATTTTGATCGAAGTCGCGGAAATTAGGTATTTTTCCTAACACCGCGTTGGCGCCGAACCCCGATAACGCAGGGCCGGCGCGGTTTACAGCGCTCAGCCTTCGTGCTGGGTGTGCACCATGTAGTTCACGTCAACGTTGCGCCCAAGCTTGAAATGATCGGTGATCGGGTTGTAATGCAGGCCGATCATGTGCTTTTCGCGCAGCGGCGTGCCGTCGACCCAGCCGATCAGTTCGGAAGGGCGAATAAACTTCTTATGATCGTGGGTGCCCTGCGGCACCATCTTCAGCACGTACTCCGCGCCGATCACCGCCATCAGCCAGGCTTTGGTGTTGCGGTTGATGGTGGAGAAGAACACGTGGCCGCCCGGTTTCACCAGTTGGGCGCAGGCGCGCACCACCGAGGCCGGATCCGGCACGTGCTCCAGCATCTCCATGCAGGTGACCACGTCGTAGCGCTGCGGGTTGGCCTGAGCGTGGCTTTCCACCGTCTCCTGCACATAGGTGACGTCCATGCCGCTTTCCAGCGCGTGCAGCCGGGCGACCTGCAGCGGCTCCGCGCCCATGTCCAGCCCGGTTACCTTGGCGCCTTCGCGCGCCATGCTCTCCGCCAGAATGCCGCCGCCGCAGCCCACGTCGAGCACCTGCTTGTCAAAAATGCCGCCGGCGTGCTGCATGATGTAGTTCAGGCGCAGCGGGTTGATGCGGTGCAGCGGTTTGAACTCGCCTTCCAGATCCCACCAGCGGGAGGCGACGGCCTCGAACTTGGCGATTTCCTGGTGGTCAACGTTTTGCACTCGGCTGGATGATTCTGCGTTCATGGGCTTGTCTGGCTCCTTGTTCTCGTTGCGCGGATTATACATGTTCCGGCGCGGCATCGTCTGTGCCGATGCGTTTTTAGCGCACTTATCTGCACAATTTCCGTGAAACAGCGGCGGTTATTTTCCCGTAAAGCGTGCTTTGTGATATAGTTTTACACCTTTGCCACTATGGCAGCGGGCAGATGAATCATTAGTAGAGGGATAGCAGCTCCATGAGCGACCTTGCCAGAGAAATCACACCGGTAAACATCGAAGACGAGTTGAAAAACTCGTATCTGGACTATGCGATGTCCGTTATTGTCGGACGTGCGCTGCCAGATGTTCGTGATGGACTGAAGCCGGTTCACCGCCGCGTTCTGTACGCGATGAGCGTATTGGGTAACGACTGGAATAAACCATACAAGAAATCGGCCCGTGTCGTCGGGGACGTGATCGGTAAATATCACCCGCACGGTGACAGCGCGGTTTACGACACTATCGTGCGTATGGCTCAGCCGTTTTCACTGCGCTACATGCTGGTGGACGGCCAGGGTAACTTCGGTTCCGTCGACGGCGACTCCGCGGCGGCGATGCGTTATACCGAAGTGCGCATGTCCAAGATTGCTCACGAACTGTTGGCGGATCTGGAAAAAGAAACCGTCGACTTCGTGCCTAACTATGATGGCACCGAGCAGATCCCGGCCGTCATGCCGACCAAGATCCCGAACCTGCTGGTCAACGGCTCGTCGGGCATCGCCGTGGGCATGGCCACCAATATTCCGCCGCACAACTTGGCGGAAGTCGTCAACGGCTGCCTGGCCTATATCGACGATGAAAACATCAGCATCGAAGGGCTGATGGAACACATCCCGGGGCCGGACTTCCCGACGGCGGCGATCATCAACGGCCGCCGCGGCATTGAAGAGGCCTACCGCACCGGGCGCGGGAAAGTCTACTTGCGCGCGCGCGCGGAAGTGGAAGTGGAAGCCGACGCCAAGACCGGGCGCGAAACCATCATCGTTCACGAGATCCCGTATCAGGTGAACAAGGCGCGTCTGATCGAAAAGATCGCCGAGCTGGTGAAAGAGAAACGCGTGGAAGGCATCAGCGCGCTGCGCGACGAGTCCGATAAAGACGGCATGCGCATCGTGATCGAAGTCAAACGCGACGCGGTCGGCGAAGTGGTGCTGAACAACCTGTATGCGCTGACGCAACTGCAGGTCACCTTCGGCATCAACATGGTTGCGCTGCATCAGGGGCAGCCTAAGCTGCTGAACCTGAAAGACATCCTCGAAGCCTTCGTGCGCCACCGCCGCGAAGTGGTCACCCGCCGCACCATCTTCGAACTGCGCAAGGCCCGCGACCGCGCCCATATTCTGGAAGCGCTGGCTATCGCGCTGGCCAACATCGACCCGATTATCGAGCTGATCCGCCGTGCGCCGACCCCGGCGGAAGCGAAAGTCGCGCTGGTGGCGCAGCCGTGGGATCTGGGCAACGTCAGCGCCATGCTGGAACGCGCCGGTGACGACGCCGCTCGCCCTGAGTGGCTGGAGCCGGAGTTCGGCATCCGCGACGGCAAATACTACCTGACCGAGCAGCAGGCTCAGGCGATTCTGGATCTGCGCCTGCAGAAACTGACCGGCCTGGAGCACGAGAAGCTGCTGGACGAATATAAAGAACTGCTCAACTTTATCGCCGAGCTGATCTTTATTCTGGAAAGCCCAGAGCGCCTGATGGAAGTGATCCGCGAAGAGCTGGTGGCGGTCAAAGAGCTGTACAACGACGGCCGTCGCACCGAGATCACCGCCAATACTTCCGACATCAACATCGAAGACCTGATCAACCAGGAAGACGTGGTGGTGACCCTGTCTCACCAGGGTTACGTGAAGTATCAGCCGCTGTCCGACTATGAAGCGCAGCGCCGCGGCGGCAAAGGCAAGTCCGCCGCGCGTATTAAAGAAGAAGACTTTATCGATCGCCTGCTGGTGGCCAACACCCACGATACGATCCTGTGCTTCTCCAGCCGTGGCCGCCTGTATTGGATGAAGGTGTACCAACTGCCTGAAGCCAGCCGTGGCGCGCGCGGTCGCCCAATCGTCAACCTGCTGCCGCTGGAAGCCGACGAGCGTATCACCGCCATTCTGCCGGTGCGCGAGTATGAAGAAGGGCGCCACGTGTTCATGGCCACCGCCAGCGGTACCGTGAAGAAAACCGCGCTGACCGAGTTCAGCCGCCCACGCAGCGCCGGCATCATCGCCGTCAACCTCAACGAGGGCGACGAGCTGATCGGCGTCGATCTGACCGACGGCAGCAACGAAGTGATGTTGTTCTCCGCCAACGGTAAAGTGGTGCGCTTCCCGGAAACGCAGGTGCGTTCGATGGGCCGTACCGCGACCGGCGTGCGCGGCATCAACCTCGGCGAAGGCGACAGCGTGATCTCACTGATCGTGCCGCGCGGCGAGGGCGACATCCTGACCGTGACGCAAAACGGCTTCGGTAAACGCACCGCGGTGACCGAGTATCCGACCAAGTCACGCGCCACTCAGGGGGTTATCTCCATCAAGGTGAGCGAGCGTAACGGCCAGGTGGTCGGCGCCGTACAGGTGGAAACCAGCGACCAGATCATGATGATCACCGATGCCGGCACGCTGGTGCGTACCCGCGTTTCGGAAGTCAGCGTGGTCGGTCGTAACACCCAGGGCGTGACGCTGATCCGCACGGCGGAAGACGAAAACGTCGTCGGTCTGCAGCGCGTGGCCGAGCCGGTGGAAGACGAAGAGCTGGACAGCCTGGAACCGGGCGCGGAAGCGGTGGAAGAAGACACCACGCCGCTGGACGATGGCGACGACGCGGCTGAGCCGATGGACGACGACAACGTTTAAGCAAGGTGAGGGCGTCGGCATGCCGACACCGTAATGCACTGAGACAAAAGGGCCTGGCAGCGATGCTAGGCCCTTTTTCAGTTATATGGTTTAATTGGCGCACCGAGCCGCCGGCCGCTGCGCCGGCGACAACGCGCGCCGCCACTGACTTTCGTATGGTATCCGATTGAAATATTTAGCCTCTTTTCGAACTACGCTGAAGATATCCCGCTATCTGTTCCGGGTGCTGGCGATTTTGCTGTGGTCGTTGGGAGCGCTGCTCACCACCTTTTATATTCTGAATATCCTGCATCAGAAAGAATCGGACATCCGCCAGGAGTACAACCTCAATTTCGATCAGGCGCAGGGCTATATCCGCCATTCTGCCGACATCATACGCGACATCAAGTACATGGCGGAAAACCGCCTCAACGGTTCGGTCAGCGGCATGGACATGTTCAGCGGCGTGATCCCCGGCAAGGGCAGCCCACCGCAATTCTACCCGCTGTATCCGGAGTCTAACTGCGCCCTGAGCGCCACTTACCGCAGTTCACTCGATTCGCTGAGCGGCCTGATCCAGTATTGGAAAGAGAACTTCGTGGCGGCCTACGATCTCAACCGGGTGTTCTTCATCGGCGGCGACAGCCTGTGTCTGGCGGAATTCGGCGGCGGCAACGCGGTCGCCAACCGGGAAAACATGCTGAAGTTGCTGCACGAGCGCATTCTGAAATACCGCAACGCCAAGAATCTGGACAAAGACAACAACCTGTATTGGATTAGCCCCAGCGCGCAGCGGCCTGATATCGGTTATCTGTATGTGCTGACGCCTCTCTATATCGGCAACAAGCTGGAGGCGCTGCTGGGCATCGAGCAAACTGTCCGGCTGGAAGATTTCGTCACCGCCGGCAACCTGCCGATCGGCGTCACGCTGCTGGATGAAAACAACGATCCGATACTGCGCCTGGCGGATGGCGATCGCTATGCCGCTGCGCTCAACAGCTACCCCGAAGAGCATGCTTACTTCGGTTATGTCGACAACTACCGCGATCTGATCCTGAAAAAAGCGCTGCCGCCTTCATCGCTGAGCATCGTTTATGCGCTGCCGGTGAAAAGCGTGGTGGAACGCTTCAAAATGCTGATCCTCAATGCGCTGTTGCTGAACCTGTTATCGGCTATCGTGCTGTTCACGCTGGCCTGGCTGTTTGAGCGCAAGATGTTCTTGCCGGCGGAGGAGAACGCCTTCCGTCTGGAAGAACACGAGCAGTTCAACCGCAAGATTGTCGCCTCGGCGCCGGTGGGCATCTGCATCCTGCGTATCAGCGACGGCACCAATATCCTGAGTAACGAACTGGCGCATAACTACATCAACCTGTTGACCCACGAAGATCGCGATCGCATTACGCGCATCATCTGCGAGCAGCAGGCGAATTTCGTCGATGTGATGACCAGCAACAATAACAACCTGCAGATCAGCTTTGTCCACTCGCGCTACCGCAACGAAGAAGTGGCGATCTGCGTACTGGTGGACGTCAGCGCACGCGTGAAGATGGAAGAGTCGCTGCAGGAGATGGCGGCGGCGGCGGAGCAGGCCAGCCAGTCCAAATCGATGTTCCTGGCCACCGTCAGCCATGAGTTGCGCACGCCGCTGTACGGCATTATCGGCAACCTCGATTTGCTGCAGACCAAGGCGCTGCCGCAAGGGGTCGATCGGCTGGTCAACGCGATGAATAACTCTTCCGGCCTGCTGCTGAAAATCATCAGCGATATTCTCGATTTCTCCAAAATCGAGTCCGAGCAGCTGAAGATCGAACCGCGCGAGTTCTCCTGCCTGGAGGTGATCACCCATATCGCCGGCAACTATTTGCCGCTGGTGGTGAAGAAACGTCTGGGGCTGTACTGCTTTATCGAACAGAACGTGCCGGAGCGCATTTTCGGCGATCCGGTGCGGCTGCAGCAGGTGCTGTCCAACCTGGTGAACAACGCCATCAAGTTCACCGATACCGGCTGTATTGTGCTGCAGGTCTGCACCCGCGGCAGTTACCTGGAGTTCAGCGTGCGCGATACCGGCGTCGGTATCCCGGAGAAGGAAATCTCGCGCCTGTTCGATCCGTTCTTCCAGGTGGGGACCGGCGTGCAGCGCCACTTCCAGGGAACCGGTTTGGGGCTGGCGATCTGCGAGAAGTTGGTCAACCTGATGGACGGCGACGTCTCCGTCGAGTCCGAACCGGGGCTGGGCAGCTTGTTCAGCATTCGCATTCCATTGTTTAACGCCCAGTTCCCGATCCCGCAGGCCAGCGATACCTGGCAGGGCCGGCGGCTGTGGCTGGATATCCGCAATCAGCGCCTGGAAAGTTACCTGATGGCGATTCTGGGCGGCTACGGCGCCGATATCCAGCGCTATGACGGGCAGGATACCGCCGCCGGCGAGGTGATGCTCAGCGATTACCCGCTGATGCTGAACACGCCGCTGTTGGCTCAGATCCAGTTCTCGACCGAACATATCGGCCCGTCGCTGGAAACCCGGCCAGGCTATTGGATGCACAGCACCTCTACGCCGCGTGAAACGCTGGCCTTGATCAACCGATTGTTCGGCGTCGGCAACGGCGCGGCAGAGGCGCTGGTGCAGCTGCCGGTGCCCGCCAAGGCCAGCGCGGCGGACAACGGCGATATTCATCTGCTGGTGGTCGACGATCATCCGATCAACCGTCGCCTGCTTTCCGATCAGCTGGGGTCGCTGGGGTATCAGGTGGTGACCGCCAACGACGGCGTAGACGCGCTCGGCGTGCTGAAACAGCACCACGTCGATATTGTGTTGACCGACGTCAATATGCCGAACATGGACGGCTATCGCCTGACGCAGGCGCTGCGGGAGATGCAGTTCAGCGCGCCGGTGATCGGCGTGACGGCGAACGCGTTGGCGGAAGAGAAGCAGCGCTGCCTCGAGGCGGGCATGGATAATTGCCTGTCGAAACCGGTTACGCTGGAGACGCTGGAGCAGACATTGGCTTATTACAGCCAGCAGGTACGCTACAACCGCAGCGAGGCCTGAAAAGCAAACAGGCACGGCGGATGCCGTGCCTGTTTGGCGTTAACCTGCCGTGAGGCGGGGCGGGCTTTAGTCTTTGTCCAACGGCGTCATGCTAACGGACGAAAGGTAGTTGAGCAGGGCGATGTCGTTTTCGACGCCCAGCTTCATCATCGCCGATTTCTTCTGGCTGCTGATGGTTTTGATGCTGCGGTTGAGTTTCTTGGCGATTTCGGTCACCAGGAAACCTTCGGCGAACAGACGCAGCACTTCGCTCTCTTTCGGCGACAGGCGTTTGTCGCCATAGCCGCTGGCGCTGATCTTCTCCAGCAGTTTGGAGACGCTTTCCGGCGTGAACTTCTTGCCTTTCTGCAGGGCGGCCAGCGCCTTCGGCAGATCGGTCGGCGCGCCTTGTTTCAGCACGATGCCTTCGATATCCAGATCCAGTACCGCGCTCAGGATCGCCGGGTTGTTGTTCATGGTCAGCACGATGATCGACAACTGCGGATAATGACGCTTGATGTATTTAATCAGCGTGATGCCGTCGCCATATTTGTCACCCGGCATCGACAGATCGGTGATCAGCACGTTGGCGTCCAGCTTGGACAGATTGTTGATCAGTGCGGTTGAGTCTTCGAACTCCCCAACGACATTCACCCATTCAATTTGCTCAAGTGACTTCCGGATGCCAAACAGTACGATAGGATGGTCATCAGCAATAATTACGTTCAGGTTATTCATGTTGTTGGCTACCTTGCTTCAGCAGTCTGCTGACGAAAAAATCAATCTGACTGATGTTATTCTCGATCTCGGGCGCATCACCTTCTGCGATGCGCTGTTCTAACGATTCGCACAGCTGCTTGCCGGGAAGCAGATTTAACATGGCAAACACGCCTTTCAGGCGGTGTGCGGTTTGTGACAGCGCATTGAAATCACTGCTGCCCGCCTCAGTATACAGTTTTTTGACATCGTCGGGTACTGTATCGACAAACAGCCCATAGTAATCACTTGATTTCAATTGTTTTTCATAGAGTTGGATATCTTCTGAGCTCAATGAAAGCGGGCTTTCTTCCTGTTCCAGCGCGGCCATTTGCTGTTCGATCAGCATCAGCACGGCGTCGATTAATGCGCCGTTCAGGTTATAGTTCACCCGAATGTAGCGTTTATCCAGCGCTTGCCAGCCCGGCTCATCGGTCGCCAGCAACAGGGTGTAGTCATCGGCGCGCTGCGGGTTATCGGTCAGCAGCACGTCATAATCGCGGTTGACCGCGCGATCTTCGGCGACGAGGCAGTCGGCGCCATAGGCCTGCAGCAGACGGGTCACGATGCCGCGCACTTCATCCGACGTGACGTCCAGCAGGGCGGTGACGCCGTCGAGCAGCTTTTCCTGTTCCTGCGGCTCTTTTTTCTCCATCTCCATGGCGACGCGAATGGTGTAGCGAGTGCCGATATCCACCTTGCTGCGAATGTCCAACTGGCCGTTAAGCTTCTTGCACAGCTGATTGCACAGGAAGAAAGTGAGGCCGGAACCGTGGTTGAAGCGGTCCACCAGCGTCTGGCTGAGGAAGGGATAGTTGAGGTTGCTGATCTCTTCGTTGGAGATGCCGGAGCCGGTGTCGTTGATTTGGAAAATCAGGCGGTCAGGGTGCTCGGGCTCATGGTCGATAACCAGAGAAACCTTGCCGCAGGCGGTGGTGATAATGGCGTAATGCACCAGCAGCGAGATCACCTTGCGCAGCGCGTTGGCGTCGCCGATATAGTTCTGCTCGACGTCCAGCTGGAAATGCTTGAACAGCGCCAGCCCCTTCTGATTAAGGGCAGGCAGGGCCTCAAGCAGCAACTCGTCGATCATCGCCGTCGGGTTGAACGGTTCGCGCGTGGGTTGCCAGTCCTGGGTTTCCAGCCGGGTCAGCAGGGTGATGTTATCGATCAACTCCAGCACCGAAGCCGACGCCGCCGTCAGCTGGCCCAGCAGCGCCTGCTGTTGTTCCTCATCCGGCCGGCTGTGCAGACGGTCGACCAGATCGTGCATCTGGCGCACCGGCTGATTCAGTTCGATGCCCAGGTTGTGCAACATCAGTTTGCGCGCCTGCACGTTCTTGTCGTATTCGCGCCGCGCCTGCTGCAGCCGCTTGTTCACCATCACCTCTTTATCCTGATCGTGCATCAGGAACAGGTAGGTGTCCGGCGACAGCTGGCTGCGGAAAATGCGGATTTCATACACCTCGTTGTTGACCGTCGCCTGGATCACACCGTGATGCTGTTCGGCCATATGGGCGATCTTTTGCAGGCTGAGGTGCGGCAGCAGGTGTTCGGCGATTTTGTTGCTGGCGATCACCGTATTGTTGGCGAAGCTGTAGACCAGCAGGCCGGAGGGCAGGCTGGAGACGATCTCCTGATTCAGCGCGCGCTCGGCCTCCAGCTCTACCGCCATGTTTTCGCTCGGGCGAATGTACTGGCGGCGGATAAAGTAGATGCTCAGCATCGACAGCGCCAGCAGCAGCAAGTTGACTGCGATCAGCCAAATGTTGTTGCGCAGCAGATCGATGGCCAGATTGATGGCCGAAACGCGATACATCACCTTCAGCGGCGCATTGGGCAGAGCGGCGCTGAATTCCACCCAGCCGCCGCTCATCGTCGCATGGGTACCGAGGACGGTTTCCGCCGGGATGGCGCTATCGTCGAGATCGACATCGTCCGGCAGCAGCAGGAAATTGGCGCGGGCCAGATTGGCCGGAATGATGTCGTTGATTGGCAAATCGAAGGCGATCACCGTCGCCAGATGCCCCGGCTGATTGAAAGTGGTGCGAATCGAGAACGAATAGGCGTTCTGGAAGCGCTGCTTGCGCAGGTCGGAAAAGCTCTCGCGTTCGTCGAGCATATTGGCCTGTTGCAGCATCTCGGCGCGGCGTTCGTCCGCCGAGGTGGTCAGGTAGCTTTCCCGAAAGCGCGAAGCCAGCTCTTTGAGCGGCTGGGTGGTGATCAGGCTGAGGCTATTGTCCTGACCATTGAGGTAATACATGGCGTAGTTCTCGGTCTTGGCGCCCCAGCGGGTGTCCAGGTAGTCCGAGATGTTGGCGATCATCGCCAGCGTGTTTTCGTCATGGCTGCCGAAGATCACCGCGTCGGTTTTCTTGTGCGGTTTCTCGACATAATAGACATCGGGCCGCAGGCGGGTTTCCTGCAAACCGGGATCGACATTCTGCGCCGGCGCATTGCCGAATTTGTCATAGACCTGATAGGTCATATAGCGGTAGGCATCGATACGCTTTTGCAGCGAACCGGCGATGCTGTTCAGCGTGTACTTCTTTTCCGCCAGCCAGGCGTTGGTGTAGTTGTAGCCATACAGGCCGATGCCGATCGTCAGCAGCACGATAAACAGCAGGAAGCAGCGGGTAATGTTGCTGGAGCTTATGGTCAATTGTTTATTTTGCATAGTGGCTGCGCATTCCTGAATCAGCGAGTGACGGCCCTGGCGCTGGCGGCCACCGCCAACAGCAGAGCGGCTACGCAAGCGAAGGCCACCGTCAGGCTGGAAAACTGAGCGATGAAGCCGATCAGCGCCGGGCCGGCCAGAATACCGGCATAGCCGACGGTGGTGACGGAAGCGATCGCCAAGTTGGCCGGCATGTCGCGCTGGTTGCCTGCGGCGCTGAACAGGATCGGCACGACGTTCGAGGCGCCCAGGCCGACCAGCATGAAACCGACCAGCGAAACGGTAGCGTGATTGAAGGCGATGGCCAGGCTCAGGCCGAGAGCGGCACACAGGCTGCCCAGCAGCAGCACCCGGTAGCGGCCCAGCGAGTTAACCACCCGATCGCCATTGAGCCGGCCGAGCGTCATGGTGATGGAAAACAGCGCATAGCCCAGACCGGCCTGGCTGTGTTCGACGCCGCGCAATGTGGTGAGAAACAGCGCGCTCCAGTCGAGCATCGATCCTTCCGCCAAAAACATGATAAAGCACAAAATGCCGATGAACATCACCCAGCCGCGTGGCAAGACGAACATCGGCCCGCCGTCATCGGCGCCGCTCTCACGCAGCAGATGGCGGCTGGCCAGCGTCAGCAGCGCGATCACCGCCAGCACGGTGAGCAGGGTGGATTGCAGCGGCGTCAGCCCCAGCCACAGCAGCGCGCTGACGCCGCCGGCGCCGGCAATGCCGCCGATGCTGAAGAAACCGTGAAAACCGGACATCATCGCCTTGCCGCTGGCGCGTTCGACGATCACCGCCTGCACGTTCATCGCTACGTCGATCATGCCGATCGCCGCGCCGAACAGCAGCAGCGCCGCGGCCATGCCGCCGAGGGAGTCCATCAGCGCCAACAGCGGCAGATCGATGCACAACCCGAGCCCGGCCATCAGGATCACCGCACGGCAACCCAGTTTGCCGGTCAGGAAACCGGTCAGCGGCATCGCCAACATGGAGCCGGCGCCGATACAGAGCAGCAACAGGCCGAGCGAGCCGTCATCGATACCGATGCGCGCTTTGGCGAAGGGGACCAGCGGCGCCCAGGCGGCCATGCCGAGACCGGCGACGAAAAAGGCCAGACGGGTGGCGATCTGTTGAGGAACGCCGGGCGTTTGCTGTTCATTGCACAAGGTGGCTGTCATGTAAGCGTCAGGATCTTGGGTCAAAAGAATGGTGAAAGTTACTGACAGTTTTTATCACAATCCGCGATCCGGGTCGAAAATATTCGTGCCTGACACATCCCTGGCACCGCCTCTGCGCACCAGCCACAGCGCGATAGCCTGGACAATATAGTCCTTTTGCTGTTCGTCCAGTGCGACGCCCTGCGGTATGCCGTGCCACTTTTCCAGACAGCCGCGGCAGCAGGTGGCAGTGGCGTGCTGGGCGACGAACACCGGGTGGCCACGCATCGGGGTTTGCTTGCCGTCGTTTTTAGGGTGGGCGGCGGCCAGGCGGCGGTCGATAAAATCGCGGGCATGGCTGAGGATCAGCGGCAATCCCTTACCCTCGAGATAAGTCTGGTCCTTGGCATTTAAACGGAAGCGAGCGCGGAAGGGGGAACTCTGCAGCCGCCGCCACAGCACGTCGGGTTGAAAGGGCATCATGAATTTTACTCGCTGAAGGTGCGCTTTTTTCAGATTACCAGAACTGAATCTCTGCGGCTAATGGTGCCTGCGGCGGGAAATAATCGATGAGATAAAGCACGAAATGAAAAGCAAGTTCAATTTGTAGGCTAAAATAAGGAAAAAGATTAGCAATTAGTGCGAAAGTAAATTAATGAAACTATATCATTGGGTTATTTATTTGCGTGCTATTTGTACGGGCTGAAATTGTGAGGAGAGTAGGGAGGAAAATAAAAAACCGGCCAGAAGCCGGTTAAAGGAATGCAAAAATTATCTTCGGATAATGAAGGTAATAATGAAAATAATGATGATAGCGAGGTGATTATAGCGGCTGCGCGTGGTTCGCGTTTTGGCACAATGTGCTTATTGTCTCGCTTAATTGTATGGTTGGCTTTTTTTTCTTAAAGATATGTATAACTACATGATTTTTTATCAGTTAGTCTATTTTTTATCTTTAAGTGCTTTATTTTGTTTGTCTGTAATGTTTTGTGAAAGTTCGCGCGTATTTACATTTTGAAACCTTTATTAATTACAATGAAACACTATCGGATACTTGGTATCATTTTCTTTCTGGATTAATATAACCCTTGTTACCAGAATGGTAATGCACAGTCGTGCTAATAATGCTCGAAAAGGGCAGTGGCCGTAGCTCGACATAATTAACGAGGATAATAACGATGAAACTTCGAGTACTCTCTCTGATGGTACCCGCACTGCTGGTTGCAGGCACAGCAGGCGCGGCGGAAATCTACAACAAAGACGGTAATAAACTGGATTTGTACGGTAAAGTAAACGGGCTTCACTATTTCTCCAGCAACAACGGCGTGGACGGCGATCAGTCTTATATGCGTTTTGGCCTGCGCGGCGAAACGCAAATCAGCGATCAGCTGACCGGTTACGGCCAGTGGGAATATCAGGCGAACCTGAACCACGCTGAAAGCCAGGACAACAAGAACTTCACCCGTTACGGCTTCGCCGGTCTGAAATTCGGCGACTACGGCTCCTTCGACTACGGCCGTAACACCGGCGTGCTGTACGACGTCGCGGCGTATACCGACTTGCAGCCTGAGTTCGACGGTATGACCTACGGCGCCGACCAGTTCATGTTCCAGCGTTCCAGCGGCCTGGCGACCTACCGTAACAATGATTTCTTCGGTCTGGTTGACGGCCTGAACTTCGCCCTGCAGTATCAGGGTAAAAACGGCAACGGCGAAGAGACCAACAATGGTCGTGACGTTCTGGGCCAAAACGGCGAAGGCTACGGCATGTCCATGAGCTATGACATGGGCTACGGCATCAGCGCCGCGGGCGCCTTCTTCAACTCTCGCCGCACCAGCGAGCAGAACGGCGGTAACGGTCACCAGAACATCATGGGCCGCGGCGATAAGGCGGAAGGCTACTCCGGCGGTCTGAAATATGACGCCAACGATGTCTACCTGGCGGTGATGTTCACCCAGTCCTATAACGCGGCGCGTTTCGGCAGCTCCGACAGCAGCGTTTACGGCTACGCCAATAAGGCGCAGAGCTTCGAAGCCTATGCGCACTACCAGTTCGACTTCGGTCTGCGTCCGTTTGTGGGCTATAACCAGACCAAAGGTAAAGACCTGGGCCGCGCCGGCAACGGCAAGGACTACGGCGATCAAGATCTGGTCAAATTCGTCGACCTGGGTGCGACCTACTTCTTCAACAAAAACATGTCTACCTATGTTGATTACAAAATCAACCTGGTGGACAACAACGACTTCACCGACGCTGCCGGCATCAACACCGACAACGTGGTTGCCGTGGGCCTGGTTTACCAGTTCTAAGCACCAGCGTGTGAATCACACAGCGCGGCCTTCGGGCCGCGTTTTTTTTTGCTGGTAAAAAGCACGGATTGATCCGTTGTCGGCTCGGGAAGCGCTTCGGCTCGCCTCCGTTCGACCTACGCTGTCAGAACGGAAAACAGAGCGGAGGCTATTATGGAACTCAAGATCGACAGGGTGATAGAAACGGTGCTGTACGTCAGCGATATTGAACGCGCGGACGCTTTTTACCAGGAGGTGCTGAAGCTGCCGACGATGGCCGCCAACGAACGGTTTCGCGCCTACAACGTCGGCGATCGGAGCGTACTGTTGTTGTTTATCGAAGGTGATTCGCTGCGCGGGGCGCACTACCCGACCGGGTTTATTCCTGCGCACGATGGCGTGGGGCCGGCGCATATCGGGCTGGCGGTGGCGAAAGAGCAGTTGCCGCACTGGGAACGGCATCTGGTGGCCAACGGCGTGGAGATTGAGGGGCGGATGCGCTGGGAACACGGCGGGGAGAGCATTTATTTTCGCGATCCCGACGCCCATCTGTTGGAACTGGTGACGCCGGGCATTTGGGCCAATTACTGATCGAACCCGCCTTGCGCCAACATGTCCAACGCGGCATTCAGCACCTGCAGCGCGGCCTGCGGTTGCCGCTCTATCTGCACTCTGACGATGGCGCCGTCGATCAGCATCGCCAGCATTGCCGCCCGCTGTTCCCGCTGTTCCCGCTGTGGGCCGGCGGGCAGGTGACGCGCCAGTTCATCCGCCATTTGCCGTTTATGCCGGCCGGCGATTTGCAGGCTTTCCGGCAGCAGATCGGCGATTTCCACCGCCGTATTGATAAACGCGCAGCCGCGAAAGCGCGGATCGTCGAACCATTCCGCCAGGCAGGGCGCCAGCGCCGGCAGCAACCCGCCGGTTTGTGCCACATGGCGATCCAGCGCTGTGCTGAACCAGGTGAGCCACTGCTGGTGGCGATAGGCCAAAAACGCCGTAATCAAATCGTTCTTGCTGGGAAAGTGGCGATAAAACGTCACCTTAGTGACGCCTGATTCCTTGATGATGCGATCGATGCCGGTGGCGCGGATCCCTTCCTGATAAAACAGATCGTGGGCCGTCAACAGGATGCGCTGGCGGGCGGGTAAGGTATTGCGATCGGCGGTCATCATTTTCTCCCAGGCTATTTCCGAGTGATTGTAGACAACTCTGTCTACATGCGCTAGCGTAATAATGTAGACAAAGTTGTCTACATTATTACGCAGGAGATGATCATGAGCATTAAACCCCCTTTGCCGCCTTTCACCCGTGAATCGGCCAGCGAAAAAGTGCGGTTGGCGGAGGATGCCTGGAACAGCCGCGATCCTGAGCGGGTGTCGCAGGTCTATTCTCTCGATACCCATTGGCGTAATCGCGCAGAGTTTGTCGACGGCCGCGCGGCGGTGGTCGCATTTTTGCAACGCAAGTGGGCAAAAGAGCTGGAGTATCGGCTGATTAAGGAACTGTGGGCGTTTGACGGCGCGCGCATCGCGGTGCGTTTCGCCTATGAGTGGCGCGATGATTCCGGCAACTGGTATCGCAGCTTTGGCAATGAAAACTGGGAGTTTAATCAGGATGGATTGATGATTAACCGCCATGCCTGCATCAACGACATGCCGATTCGCGAACAGGATCGGCGTTTTCATTGGCCGCTCGGTCGGCGCCCGGACGATGTCCCGGCGCTGAGCGATTTCGGTTTCTGATCCTACTTAGCGGTAGTAGTGTCGCAGCTCGTCGTGGATGGCGGAAATCAGCCGCTTTCGCCACTCCGGCTCGCCTTTTCGGTATTGAGAAAAAAGGTGACCGATAGCCAGGTTATCGCTAATCGGCAGCGCGCTTAACCCGTGCTTGTCGGGCTGGGCGGTAAACCATGGTTGAGGCACTACCGCCAGCAACGGCGCGCGGCGCAGCACCGGTGGAAGTTGTGCGTAGTCGGCGCAGTTCAGGGCAATGCGGCGGTGCAACCCCTGGCGCTCAAGCTGCCGATCCAGCTCGTTTTCCGTTTGTGGCCACGGATGGCAATAATAATGCGCGTAATCCGCCAGTTCGCTGAAGGCCAGCGCGCGTTTATCTTGCAGAACTGGGTATAGCGGCGGGCCATACAGCGCAATCAGGCGAGTGCGCCCAAGCGCTTCATAATGCAGTGCGCTGGTGCGTTGTTGATGATCGCCCACCGCCAGCACCAGATCGACGCTCCCCTCAAGCAGCTCTTCGCGCCAGGCGCGTCGTTCAAAGTTTTGGCAGTGAATATCGGCATGGCAAGCGGCGCCCTTTTCCGCCAGCAAAGGCAACAGAATAGGGTGCAGAGCGGGGGGCGCCACCAGCGTGAAGCGACGCGGCGCCTGCGGTTGTTGGCCGAACATTTCACTGTCCAGCGAGGAGAACAGCGGCGCCAATTTGTCTTTCAACGACAGTGCAAACAGGGTGGGAACCTGGCGATGGCCTTCTCGGCGAAACAGCGGGTCATCCAACACTTCCCGCAGGCGAGCCAGCGCATGACTGACGGCGGAGGTGCTGATGCCCAGCCGCTCGGCGGTTTTACGGCTGGAACCCGTTACCATCAGCAGATACAGCACTTTCAGCAGATTCATGTCCATTTGTAGAATATTCATCAATTGTCCTTTTTTTAATTGAATACTGTTCAATATAAGGCCGAGTATACTCCTGCCCGGTTGACACAGACAGAAGAGAAAAATGAAAAAAAGCATGCATTATCTGATGGCGATGGCCTTTTCCTTGAGCTTCTCCACGCAGGCGAAGTTAGACCCGGCGCAGCCGTTGTCTAGCGCTCCGCCATACTCGCTGTTTGAAGAGTGGGCGCAGCCGATAGCGCCGTTCCAGATCTTTGAGCAGGTGTATTACGTCGGCACGAGCAACCTGTCGTCGGTATTGTTGAGCACGCCGCAGGGATTGATTTTGATCGATGCGGGGTTGGAGAGCAGTGCGCCGGGCATCAAAGCGAATATCGAACGGCTGGGGTTCAGCATTAAGGATCTGAAATATATCCTGAACAGCCATGCAAGGCTCGATCAGGCCGGCGGCATTGCGCAGCTGAAACGCTGGAGCGGTGCGAGGCTGGTGGCCAGCGCGGCCAATGCGCGGCAGTTGGCGTTAGGTGGACGGCAGGATTTCGCGTTGGGGGATTCGCTCACTTTCCCGGCCGTGCAAACGGATATTGTGGTTGCCGATGGCGACAGCATCACCCTTGGCGGCCTGACGCTGACCGCGATGATGACGCCGGGGCATCTGCCGGGCGCGACGTCGTGGTTGACCACGCTACGGCATAACGGCAAGCCGTATCGCTTTATCTATGCTGACAGCCTGGCTACACCGGATTACTACCTGATCGGCAACAAAAACTATCCGCAGCTGATTGAGGACATTCGCGGCAGTTTCGCCCGTTTGGCACGGGTGCAGGCGGATATATTTATCGCCAATAAAGGGACGCGTTTCGCTTTAGCCGACAAATGGCGGCGTTTGCAGGCCGGCGATGCGCAGGCATTTATCGATCCCGCAGGGCTGCAGCGTTACGTGCAGGAGTCACAGCAGGGGTTTGAAGAGCAGCTGAAACGACAGGAAAACGTCAAACGCTGATCGACGAGCGTAAACCGCACCGATCGACAAACGGGAATTTGTAGAAAAGCCTTTCCACTTCTAGACTTAGGGGACAACAAACGTACTCCAAGAGGACAAGCTATGACGAAGAAGTTGGTTTTGGCCGTCGGTACTGCAGCGGTATTTTCCATTCTTGCCGGCTGCACCGCCTATGACCGTGCAACCAGTTATGTCAATGAGCCGGTGGTCAGCGATGTCAAAGTAGGGATGACCAAGCAGCAGGTGCGGGCGATTGCCGGTCCGCCGTCGACGTCTGCCACGCTGATTCATGCGCAAGGCACTTGCGATACCTATGCGGTCGCGCCGCGCGATGGCAAAGTGCAAACGTACTTTGTCAGCTACAACGACACGGGCCATGTCATGAACAAGGGCTATCAAACCTGTTCCGACTACGATTCGCAGCCGAAGTAATCGCGGTTCAGCCGAACATAAAAGCCTCGCTTTTGCGGGGCTTTTCATTTTTTAAGCGTTTAAGGCCTGAAGTTTAGGCAACTGCACCGCTCATGCCATTTTTTTGCATCAAAATGATAGACATTTCATAACGGTATCGCTAATATCAGCGCCCATTGGAAGGATGGCCGAGTGGTTTAAGGCAACGGTCTTGAAAACCGTCGAGTGTAACAGCTCCCAGAGTTCGAATCTCTGTCCTTCCGCCAAATTCAGCCGGCTTAGCTCAGTAGGTAGAGCAACTGACTTGTAATCAGTAGGTCACCAGTT